>X108_Striped_Desert_Hamster__coassemble_214_pt1 | contig 13576 bp, 11 predicted proteins | sample X108_Striped_Desert_Hamster__metabat2_low_PE_001 | metagenome-assembled genome bin X108_Striped_Desert_Hamster | reverse complement strand
CGACCACCTCTACCGCCTCGCCCATAACTATTACGGCATGGCCATCACGCGCAATTATTTCTCGCTCGGAAAGTCGAAACGCTTCGGCATCTTCACCGAGACGCAGTTCGAGATGGGCGGAGGACAGGCGAAACTCATGAACGGCATCGGCGAGGAACTCTCCGGCAACTTCGAGGAAAACTTCAATGTCGGGCTCGGTTTCGCACCGGGTATCGCCGTATTCCTCAATAACTTCGCGGCTCTTGAAGTCAATGTCGGCGTGCTCGGTTTCGAGTATAACCATACCAACACCCACACCGACCAGATATACATTTCCCACCGTAAGACAAAAACCGCCAACTTCAGGGTGAACCTCTTCTCCATCACTTTCGGAGTGGCCTTCTATCTATAACGCATGAACAGGAGTTACAGAATATTCATGACCATGGCAGTGTCGGCATGCGCACTGCTATCTTCCGCGACACTGCAAGCCACGGAATCTCCTGCAAGTGCGCCCTTATCCGAACCGCGCGACACCACGGTGCATTCCGCCACGAAAAGCCTTATCGAGTCGTTTAGCGACTTAAGCAAGACCGCAGGCAAACTCTCGGAAACAGCACTAAAACTGATGGAGGCGCAGGAACTGCTTGACGAGAAATACAAGGAGGCTAACCAACCGCGCAAGAAAGTATACAGAACCGGAAAAAACAGCCAACCGGCAGGCAAGAGCAAGGCATCCAACCATACCCGCCGCAAGATATATATCCAGGCAGAGGAGCCGGAAGAATCATACGGATATGATGATACGGAATATGAGGAGATAGAATATGTAAGAAGGCCAAAAGTATATATCGGAGATGAGGAGTCTTATGAGAGCGTAAGCGAGACAGGCTCGCCTTCAGTCTACATAAGCGATGAAGGAGATCCCGAGCCAGATCTTACCGCAGCGCCATATCAGGAGCCAGAACCGGAAGAGTCATATCTGACAGAATCAGACGACAGCCGGAACAGTGAAGAACTGAAATCGATATGGGAACTGCCACAGGACGAGAATACCGGCGGCAGATACATCTGGATTCCTGATGACAAGTCGCTGGCGGTTGAATCCGTGCTGAACGGAACCATGCGTCAGCCGGCCGCTACGGATTCAGGAGAACCGGACCTCGATGAACTGACATACTGGCGCGGCGATTCGATTCCCATGGCGATTCCCACAAAACGTCTCGGAAGATACGACCGTAAACTATTCAACTGGCTTATCTACCCGAAAGGGCTATGGCATATAGGCCTTACCGCCAATTATGGAGAAATCAGCACTGATGACTCCGAGTTTCTGTCGCTCATCAAGGACGTTGACCTCGGAGGCACCATCTACTCCATCAAGCCATCGGTAAGCTATTTCCTTCGCAACAACCTATGTATGGGTCTGCGACTCGCGTACACAAAAGGAAAGATGGGGGTCGACTCCTTCAATGTCGACATAGATGAAGACATGAGCTTCAACCTCCATGACATAAAGTATATTTCTGAAAATTACTCGGCAGCCCTCTTCCTTCAGCAGTATTTCGGACTCAGCCGCAGAGGACGGTTTGCCGTCTACAACGAGGTCGAGCTGCTGTTCAAATCGGGCAACACGCATTTCACCCGCCCCTTCGACGGCAACATGCGCGAGACGCGCACCAAGACCAAGGGAATGAACATCAACTACTCGCCTGGCGTAAGCATCATGATAATGAAGAACGCGGCGTTCAACCTGTCGTTTGGCGTATTCGGTTTCCACCTCACCAACGAGAAGCAGTGGAAAAACGGCGAGGAATGCGGCAGCCGCCTCACAAGCGGCATCAATTTCCGCTTCAACATATTCAACATTAACTTCGGAGTGGCAATCATAATCTAACCTTTTTTAGACAGACCGTCACCATATCAGACTGCAATAGACATGAGAAAGAGGATATACCATATGGCAATGTGCGGAATAGCGGCTGCCGTCACCGCAGGCTCGGGATGTATTAAAAACGACCTCCCCTACCCCAAGGTGCCGCAGAATATCCTCTCCATCGAGGCAAAAGGGGAACTGAATCCAGCCCGGATAGACTCCACCAACTACACCGCTACCATATTTCTCGACGAGGAAACAGATATTCAGGCCGTGGAATTCATCAAATTCAAATATACGCCTGACGCCATATGCGATAAAGACCTGCTCGAAGGCTCATGGGACCTCTCCGTGCCTATCACAGTAGAATTGACCCGCTACCAGAGTTACCAGTGGATGATCTCGGCAGAACAGGATATAGAACGGTATTTCACGATAGCCGGACAAATCGGAGAGACTGTAATCGATGCTGTCGGACGCCGCATTATCGTCAACGTGCCGGAAAATGCCGATCTTTCGCGTCTGGAGATCTCATCAATAAAGCTCGGTCCCCGCAGGATAACGGTCCTGACCCCTGAATATAAGGCCGGAAGCATCATTGACCTTACCACACCGCGCCGCATAGACGTAACGGCCTGGGGACGCACAGATGACTGGACCATATACGCACAACGCACGGCTCAGGTCGTAAGCACGACAGCCGTAGACCCATGGAGCCAGGTGATATGGGCCTACGGACAGGGACCTGCCGACGCTGCCAACTATTTTGAATATCGGGAGGAGGGAGCCTCGGAGTGGACCGCAGTGCCTGAATCAGACATAACACGCAAGGACGGGGGGTTCAGCTGCTGCATCAGGCACCTCAAGCCGCTTACCACCTACGAAGTGCGCACACGAAGCGGTGAAAACATCGGCAACGAGATGAAGGCCACAACACAGGCCACAGAACTGCTGCCCGATGCTGACTTTGAAAACTGGTGGCTGAACGGAAAAATATGGTGTCCATGGGCCGAGAACGGCACTCGTTTCTGGGATACCGGCAACACCGGTGCGGCCACACTCGGCGAAAGCAACGTAAAACCGTCAGACTACGTACCGGATGGACTCTCAGGCATGTCAGCCGAACTAAAGACCGAGTTCAAGGGAATAGCGGGTATAGGAAAGCTCGCCGCCGGGTCGATCTTCACAGGAAGTTACAAGAAAACCGACGGAACCAACGGCATCCTGGATTTCGGACGTCCCTGGACAGTGCGACCCACAAAACTACGCGGCTATTACCGCTACACAACAGGCGACATAAACTATTCAAGCAAGGACAGGGAATACCTGAAAGGGCGACCCGACACCTGCTCCATCTATATCGCCCTGACCGACTGGACCCAGCCTTATGAGATACGCACCAATCCCAACAACCGCCAGCTCTTCGACAAGAACGCAAGCTATGTGATCGGCTACGGAGAACTGGAGCGTGGAACATCCATGAACGGTTACGAGGAGTTTGAGATCGAGATAAAATACAGGAGCACAGCCAGGATACCGTCATATATAATGGTGACATGCGCCTCATCGAAATACGGCGACTTCTTCACAGGCTCAACCTCATCGGTGCTCTACGTGGACCAGCTCAGCCTTGACTACGACTACTGATGTGTCATAAGCAAGATGAAACCCATAATCCGATACCGCAACGCGTGAAGTTTTACATGACCCCATGCAGAGGCGAGTGAAAATCCACGCTTCATGCCGTATGAATCCATAGTCGGAATCATGAATAACCGTGAAATTTCAATTATGTTTGGAAGTTCGCGGTTTTTTCATTAACTTTGGAATTGGAAACAATAAAACCAAAGAAAATGAAAACAGCCAGCTATCTGAAAATACTCGTTGCCGCAGTTCTTCTCGGATTCTGCGGCAGCCTGCATGCCGAACCGGCAGCCGCACCTGACCTAAAGGATATCCTGTCGGCGGGAGGCGGAGCACTCGGCAACATAGTAGAAGGCGTATTTACCAAAAGCGACCTGACAGTAAAGGATATCGCCGGAGAATGGACCACAAAGGGCTCAGCCGTATCGTTTAAATCAGACAACTTCCTAAAAAAGGCAGGAGGAGTCGCGGCAGCCGGAGCGGTAGAGTCACAGCTCGACACTTACTATAAGAAATACGGACTCACCGGAGCCGTCTTCACCATCAACGACGACGGCACATTCGTGATGACGATCAAGAAGATCTCGCTCAAGGGCACCATAACCGTCAAGAGCAAAGGGGTCTTCACATTCAAGTTTACCGCATTCGGCACATTCAGTCTCGGCACCATGGACGCATATGTAGAAAAGTCGCCCAAAAGCCTTAAGCTAATGTTTGACGCCGACAAGATCAAGACAATCATCTCATTTGCCGCTACAATCAGCGGGAGCAAGATGGCTTCTGCCGCAGACAAGCTCCTCAAACAGTATGACGGCATATGCATCGGCTTCAAGATGGACCAGACAGGCAAGGCTCCGGCATCGTCTGCCGGCAGCAAGCCCGACGACAGCAGTTCTGACAGGTCAACCGACTCGACATCCTCATCTGCTCTCGACGTTCTCCGCGGCCTATTCGGCAACTAAGCCCTACCTCCCGTGAGACCCGGCAAGTCCGAAAGGTCCAGAATGCGTACCAAGTCCCACACTTAAACTGAATTAAGAAATGTTTTCCGGAATAGTTGAAGAAGCGGCGGAAGTAGTCCGCATAGAACGTGAAGGCACCAACGTGCACCTTACAATGAGATGCTCATTTACCGATGAGCTCAAGATAGACCAGTCAGTAGCCCACAACGGCGTATGCCTGACAGTGGTAAGAATATCAGATGATGGAACCTACACGGTGACTGCCGTGCAGGAAACCCTCGAGCGATCCAACCTCGGCGACCTGAGACCCGGTTCCCTCGTCAACCTCGAGCGGTCCATGAAGATGGAAGGCCGGCTTGACGGACACATAGTGCAGGGACACGTCGACACTACCGCAGTATGCACCTCGGTCGAGACACTTGAAGGAAGCTGGTATTACTCCTTCCGCTATGACTTCAGGCGCGAGCTTGCCGCCAAGGGATACGTCACTGTAGAGAAGGGATCAGTGACAGTCAACGGAGTGTCGCTCACGGTCTGCGACTCAGAAGCCGACAGTTTCCGCGTCGCTATCATTCCCTATACGCATGATCATACCAACTTCAGATGTATCGAGGCGGGCACGAAAGTCAACCTTGAGTTCGATATCATCGGAAAATACATAGCCCGGATATCGGCCTTATCATGACCGGACCGGCATCAATGCCATGAGACCCATCATCCTCCCACCCGACGAGACAGGCAACGCCCCCTCACCGCGCAGCCTGCGACAGACACGCCTTTACACCCTCCTCGGAGGCAATGGTAGCGGCAAATCGCTCTTCTTGGGCGAGATTCGCCGCCTCAACGAAGCCGACGCCTACATGATCTCCGCGGTAGCAGGCGGAATGCCGAGCCGGTTTACCGGATCACTGACCCAGCTGATGGCCGTCCTCTCCCTTCAGGAGGAAGAGGACCGGTTCAGAACACTCAAGTCAATATGGGAGGAAACATTCCCGGGCAACCGGATTGACCTTGACAAAGGGAAAATACGCATAAAGAACCGTTCTGGAAAGGATCCCATAGGGCTTAAGACGCTGAGCCGCGGCGAGAAAGCCGCACTGTACTACATAGCAGCCGCTCTCTGCGCGCCGGGGCAGTCGCTCATCCTCGTCGACTCCCCATCGCTCTTCCTGCATCCCACAGCCGTAGGAATACTGTGGGACCATATCGAGCGCGCCCGCAAGGACTGCCGGTTCGTATACGACACCAACGATGCCAACTTCGCCTCAGGCAGAAGGGCGGCGATATGGATCAAGGACTATAATGCCGCCGACCATACGTGGCGCTATCAGGTGATAGCCAACGGAGACCTGCCCGACGAGATATTCCTGCAGATGATGGGCAGCCGACGTCCGATTCTCTTCACAGAGGGCGACACATCGCACAGCATCGACATCCGGCTCTATAGCGTGGTATTTCCGGAATTTACAGTAAAGCCGCTCGGCAGCTGCGACAAGGTGATAGAGTCCACACGCGCCATGCTGTCGCTGCGCTCGATGCACCGCATAGAGAGTTACGGCCTTGTAGACCGTGACCGACGCAGCGATGCCGAGGTGGAATATCTCAGGGCAAAGCATATTCTTGTGCCGGAAGTGGCAGAAGTTGAAAACATTTTCCTCTCGCCGGGTGTCGTAGAAGTAATGGCTGAGATACGCAACAGAAATCCTAAAAAGGCCGTAAAGGCTGTAAGGCAGGAGGTGATAGAGAAATTCGAGCAGATGCTCGACGCCCAGGCACTCCAGCACACACGCCACAGGATGAAACGCGATGTCGAACGAAAGATCGACGCGCGGTTCACCTGCATAACCGCCCTTGAGCTTCATATCAAAAGCCTCATAAAAAAACTGCGTCCACGTGACACTTATGACCAGCTCCGTGCCGAATTCAAGAAGATGGCGCGTAGCGGCGACTATGACGGCGTGCTCCGCGTCTTCAACCATAAGCCGGTATTCACCGGAAGCTGTGTGGCTAAAGTGCTCGGCTATTCGGGCATCGACGACTATGTGACCGGCGTGATCACAGCCATGAAGCAGGGCGACGACAACGCACGGAGACTAAGGGAAGAAATCAGGAAACTCTTCACCTGACCGACTCTTAATCCGCAAATAACCCGCGAAAAGCCTGTGACACCGGCATGAGGACGTGAGGTCGAGATGAAAAGGCACGACAATAAATTGAAATAGAAATAACACAAATAAAACCCACATATATGGCCCGCAAGAAAAAACAACTCGAGATTCTTCGCAACGACCCTTGGCTCGAACCATTCGAGGCCGCGATAGAAGGCCGGCATGAAGACGTGAAAAGAAAACTTAAGGATATAACCGCAGGAACAGGCGGATCTCTTTCCGACTTCGCCAACGCATACGAATACTTCGGCCTTCACCGCGAGGCCGACGGATCATGGGTGTTTCGCGAATATGCGCCCAACGCCACTGAAATCGCTCTCATAGGCACGTTTAACGACTGGAAAGTATGCGATGAGTATAAACTGACTCGTCTTGAATTCGGATCGTGGGAAATACGCCTCGCTCCCGACATGCTCCACGACGGTGACCTCTACAAGATGCTCGTATGCTGGGACGGAGGACAGGGAGAGCGCATCCCCGCCTATGCTACCCGCGTGGTGCAGGACGACGTGACCAAGATCTTCTCGGCCCAGGTGTATGCACCTGAAAAGCCATATGAGTTCAAAATCGACAAATTCACTCCCGATACCAAACCCCTTCTTATCTACGAATGCCATATCGGCATGGCACAGCAGGAAGAGAAGGTAGGATCCTACGAGGAGTTCCGCACCAAAATACTCCCGCGCATAGCCGCCGACGGCTACAATGCCATCCAGATAATGGCGATACAGGAACATCCCTATTACGGATCGTTTGGCTATCACGTCAGCAGTTTCTACGCCGCGTCAAGCCGTTTCGGAACGCCTGATGACCTCAAGCGACTCATCGACGACGCGCACGAGCTCGGCATAGCGGTAATCATGGACATCGTGCACAGCCACGCCGTTAAAAACGAGGTGGAAGGACTCGGACGCCTCGACGGAAGCTACGACCTCTACTTCAACAGCGGCGACCGCCGCGAGCATCCGGCATGGGACTCGCTGCTTTTCAACTACGGAAAGAACGACGTGCTCTACTTCCTGCTGAGCAACTGTAAGTTCTGGCAGAAGGAATACAGGTTTGACGGCTTCCGTTTCGACGGAGTCACCTCCATGCTCTACTACGACCACGGCCTCGGAAAGGCTTTCGGAGGATATCAGGACTACTACGACGGCAACCAGGACACCGATGCCATCGTCTACCTTACACTCGCCAACCTCCTCATCCACGAAGTCAACCCCAAGGCCATCACCATAGCCGAGGAAATGAGCGGCATGCCCGGCCTGGCGGTGAAGTTCGAGGACGGCGGTATCGGATTCGACTACCGTATGGCAATGGGCATTCCCGACTACTGGATCAAGATGATCAAGGAGAAGAAAGACGAGGACTGGCATCCGACATCCATCTATTGGGAACTGACCAACCGCCGCGCCGACGAGAAGACCATCTCCTACTGCGAGAGCCACGACCAGGCGCTCGTAGGCGACAAGACCATCATCTTCCGCCTCATCGACAAGGAGATGTACTGGCACATGATGGATGGTGATGACAACTACACCGTAGAACGCGGCATGGCGCTCCACAAGATGATACGCCTCGTGACGCTCGCCAGCATCAACGGAGGATACCTCAACTTCATGGGCAACGAGTTCGGACATCCGGAATGGATCGACTTCCCGCGCGAGGGCAACGGATGGAGCCATAAGTACGCCCGCCGCCAGTGGGACCTCGTCGACCGCGAGGACCTCAAGTACAAGTATCTCAACCGCTTCGACAACGCCATGATCAGCCTCATAGAGAAGCAGTATAACTTCCAGGCCAAACCGGTAGAGAAACTCTGGGAAAAGGATGACGACCAGGTGCTCGCATTCAAGCGCGGCGACCTCGTGTTCGTATTCAACTGGAGTCCCAACAAGTCGTTTGCCGACTATGGCTTCCTCGCTCCTGCAGGAGAATATGAGGTGCTGCTCGATTCCGACTCCAAGGAATACGGAGGTTTCGGAATCGTCGACGACAGCGTGCACCACTTCACAACTCCCGACCCGCTCTATACACCGGCCGGCAAGGGTTGGCTCAAGATGTATATTCCGGCCCGCACGGCCCAGGTGCTCCGCATGGTCAAGCCAAGACCCGGACGCAAGTCCGCCGCAGAGAAGAGCGTAGCCGAAAAACCGGCAGCCGAAAAGAAGGCCCCGGCATCGAAAAAGACATCGGTGGCCAAGAAACCTGTAGCGGCAAAGAAACCGGCGGCCAAGAAAGCACCCGCAAAAAAAGCAACTAAAGAATGAAGAAGATAACCATAGCCATCGACGGCTACAGTTCGAGCGGCAAAAGCACCATGGCCAAGCAGCTCGCGAAGAAGATAGGTTATGTATACGTGGATAGTGGCGCGATGTATCGCGCCACTACACTCTATGCGCTTCGCCACGGCATGACCGACACTGAAAAAGGAGTCGACACGCGCGCGCTTACGGCAGCCCTGTCCGATATCAAGATCTCGTTTTCGATCGTTCCCGACGGATCACAGCACACCATGCTCAACGGAGAGGACGTGGAGGATGAGATCAGAGGCATGCAGGTCAGCGGATGGGTAAGCCCGGTTGCGGTCATTCCGGAAGTACGCCACTATCTCGTGGGGCTGCAGCAACAGTACGGACACGACAAGGGCATCGTGATGGACGGCCGCGATATCGGCACCACAGTATTCCCCGACGCGGAGATGAAGGTCTTCGTGCAGGCCAGCCCCGAGGTAAGGGCGACCAGAAGATATGAGGAGCTTAAGGCCAAGGGCACTCCTGCCGACTATGACGACGTGCTCGCTAACATAAGCGAGCGTGACCATATCGACACTACCCGTGAGGAATCCCCGCTACGTCAGGCCCACGACGCATTCGTGCTCGACAACGACCGTCTTTCGCGCGAGGAGCAGATGGACATTCTATTGAAACTGTTTGAGGAAAAGACCCGTGGCTAAGATTGAGATCGACAGCGGAAGCGGATTCTGTTTCGGCGTCACTACCGCGATAAGCAAGGCAGAGGAGGAACTGGAACGCACCGGAGTGCTCTACTGCCTCGGCGACATCGTGCACAATGCCGGCGAGGTGGAAAGGCTTCGCAAGAAAGGCCTCATCACCGTAGACCATGAGGAGTTTGCCCGACTGCACAATGTGAAGGTCCTCCTGCGCGCCCACGGCGAGCCTCCTTCCACGTATGAGACCGCCCGACGCAACGGGATAGAGATAATAGATGCCACCTGTCCAGTAGTGCTCCAGCTGCAGAAACGCATCAAGGACGCCTACTCCAAGTCGTCCGCCATGCCATGCTCCGACTCCGGAAACGCCCCGATAATCCTTATCTACGGTAAGCCGGGTCATGCCGAGGTCAACGGACTTGTGGGACAGACCGGCGGCAGCGCGGTAGTGATTCAGGACAAGGCTGACCTTGACAGCATCGACCTTGACCGCGACATATGGCTGTATTCCCAGACCACAAAATCGATCGAAGGATTTCAGGAAATAGTGGCTGAGATAAAATCACGAAAGACCACCGGATCATTCCAGTGGTTCGACACTATATGCCGTCAGGTAGCCAACCGGATGCCAAAGATGAGGGAGTTCGCGGCCTCTCACGACGTAATACTGTTTGTAAGCGGCGCCAAAAGCAGCAACGGCAAGGTGCTCTATGCCCAGTGCCGTGAGGTGAATCCGAGAACCTATCTCATCACCGACGAGACGGAACTCGACCGCCGCTGGCTCGACAATGCCGAAAGCATCGGAATATGCGGAGCCACATCCACTCCGCGATGGCTAATGCAGCGGGTGGCCGAAGCATGTATTGAATCCTGACGTACAATCCGACCGACAGACCATAGACAAATGAACAGGAGTGACGAGTACTGGATGCGTGAGGCGCTTCATGAAGCGGAACTCGCTGCGGCTGAAGATGAGGTGCCGGTAGGCGCGATAGTGGTATGCAACGACCGCGTCATCGGACGCGGTCATAACCTTACAGAACGCCTTACCGACGTGACCGCGCACGCCGAGATGATGGCGATAACAGCCGCACAGACCAATCTCGGCGGGCGTGTATTGCCCGAATGTACGCTCTATGTCACCGTAGAGCCATGCTACATGTGCGCCGGCGCCATCGGATGGGCGCGGCTCGGACGTCTCGTATGGGGAGCTGACGATCCGAAACGTGGTTTTCATTCCTATTATGCAGGCAAAAGTCCGTTGCATCCCAAAACGGAGGTCACTTCCGGCGTACTGTCTGACGAGTGCGCGGCCCTGATGACCGGATTTTTCCGTAGGAAACGCTGATATTTCATGTATATTTCGTGAATATTGCAGAGTGTTGCAAAAATATTACAAAAAAATTTCGTATATTAAAAAATTTAACTAATTTTGTGATATTATAAATGCAAAATTAGTTTACATGCATCTGAAACCATGGATAGAGGCCATGCGCCTCCGAACTCTACCCGTGAGCACCGCCGGAGTTCTGACCGGTTGCGCTGTAGCGATTGCATATGGCAGTTTCAAGTGGCTTCCAGCCCTCATCTGCCTTGTATTTGCAATCATGGCACAGATAGTCAGCAATTTCGCAAACGAATATTTCGATTATAAATACGGTCTTGACAAACGTGGAAGGCAAGGGTTCCGGCGTGGTGTCACGGAAGGCGACATAACTCCCGGAGCCATGAAGAAGGCTATGGTCTGCCTGATGGCTGTAAACTGCCTTATCGGACTCTCGCTGGTCTACTGGGGAGGATACTGGCTGATAGCAGTGGGCCTGCTGATAGCGATAGCCGCTTTCGCCTACAGCGCGGGCCCCTGGCCCCTCTCCCATCACGGACTCGGCGACGAGGCTGTCGTGATATTCTACGGTCTGGTACCGGTGACACTTACCGCCTATGTGCAGTGCGGAGCCGACTGGACGGGAGGATACATGAAATATCATCTGGGAGAAATGTGGATCATGGCGGTCCTCGCCGCGCTCGGCATAGGACTCCTTGGAGCCAACGTGCTTACGGTAAACAATATCAGGGATGTGAAGGACGATAAGAAAGTCGGAAAATATACCAAGGCCGTAACTCTCGGAGTCAGCACGATGCGGTTCTCCTACATCCTGCTCACCTACGCCGGACTCGCCTTGATATGGTTTGCATTCCGCAACGTACTCACTCCCTGGGGATGGACCGGCTATGCGGCCATAGCTATCTGGTTCATACCGGTGATATGGGCCCTCTTCAAGTATTCCGACAGTCATCTTAACGCTGTGCTCAAGTACACGGCCCTTCTTCTTCTGGTCACAGCCGTCTGGAGCATCACCGACATATTGTTGGTCACCAACGCTATGTGAATCCACCGCTTTAGCCGATGACACTATCGTAGCCGCAGTTTTGAAACATATAATCTTCGCCATAATCACATTGTTGCTTGCCGTGGCATGTAATAAGACGGACGGGCAACATCGGATACTTACGGAAATCGCCGAGATGGTTTCCGATAATCCTCGGGGTGCCATTTCACGTCTTGACAGCATCGATGTCTCCACACTGAGTGAAGCAGACCGGCATTTCCGGGACCTCCTCGCCATCAAGGCCGCCGACAAGGCGTATGTCATACACCGTTCTGACAGCCTCGTGCTCGATGTCATCGACTGGTATGGCTCGCACCGCAAATTTGGACTTTATCCCGAAGCATTGTATTACGGTGGAAGGGTCTATTCCGACCTCGGAGACTATCCGACGGCACTCGCTTATTTCCACAACGCACTCGACAAACTTCCGGACGATGACGACTATATCGTTCTCCGCGGCAATATCGTCAGTCAGACCGGAAGACTGCTGAATAATCTCCGGCTTTATAAGGAGGCTATTCCATATCTGGAAATGAGTCTTGAAATAGATGACAAGTTACCTGACCCGACCGGCAAAGTGTATGATCTTCAGTTATTGGGATGCATATATATGCGGGCCGGAAATTATAGCAAGGCTGAAAACATTTTCAAGGAAGCCCTTGAAAATAGCCGGAATTTGCCGGAATCGCACCATGCAAAATCATCTATGTATCTCGCCGCGATAAATTATAGAACCGGACGCATAGACTCTGCCCTTTATTATATACGTAATATTCCAGACAAAGTTAATCCAATCGCGCGCAATAGTGCTCTTTCTTATGCCACCAGCATTTATCTTGAAGCCGGCATAATGGATACTGCATATTTATATGCACACGAATTGATAGTTAATGACGATCCTCTTAACAAGATTAATGGCTATCAGAAGATTCTCTATCAGGAACTACGAGGCTTCAGCCATCCAGATACCATAGAGATGTATCTTGATGACTACATCGGTCTATTGGAGACTTTCTATGATGAAAATGAAAATCAACTTGCTATTAATCAGCAATCTTTTCATAACTATCAGATTCATGAAAGAGAAAGAAGAAAAGCTGAAATTAAAAAGAACAGGTTACGGCTATGGCTTTCGGGCTGCTTCACCATTATAAGCATCATGGCCTGCATATTACTATATTTGAAAAACCGCAACAAGAAACATATAATAGAACTGCACCATGCCCTTTATAGAATCAATTCGTTGAAAAAAGAACTGAATGAGACAAAGGTATTTTTAAAAGATCGAGAGGACTTAAACACCGAGCGTGCACAACCGGCGATTATTCCAGTTAAGAATAGAGAGGAAGAAAAAACCGAAAATGTAAGCGGACTAAGGAAACGGCTGCAAACAGAACTTCTGGATCTTTATGAAAATTCCAAAGATTATCCTTCATTGGGAAAAATAGTAACGCCAAAAATCCATTCGGATTTGAAAAATCGAGTTGCCAAAAATTTACCGTTGAATGCTGACGATGCCATGTGGGATGAGATAAAAAGAGCGGAGAGCTAGGTTTCTCCGGATTTTATTGTCAATCTCCGCTTGCTGACACAGGGTCGTCTTTCCG
>X108_Striped_Desert_Hamster__coassemble_210_pt1 | contig 13738 bp, 11 predicted proteins | sample X108_Striped_Desert_Hamster__metabat2_low_PE_001 | metagenome-assembled genome bin X108_Striped_Desert_Hamster | reverse complement strand
GTGAGAACCTCATCGATGTTCCTGAGTTTCAGCATACGGTTGACGCCGAGGGTCTTTGCAAGCGCCCTGGCGGTATCAAATGAATATTCCTGAGTTTCCAGCGTCATGGCATTTTATGATGTTAAAGGTCAAGTTTCTTATAGCCGGAATAATCGACAGCAAAGATAATCATTTCATTCCTTCGAAGTATCCATTTGTCTACAAAAAACAAAAAGGATCATCCTGAGATTTCTATATAACCGAAGCATTGATCGCCGGCATCAACAGCATCCGGAGTATCGACGGCATAAAGAGTCATCACTATCAGGGACAGCAGTTTATTGAACAAAGGAGCCTCGTCGACGGCACGACCAAGACGGTCCAGTTCCATGCGAAGTACAGTGGCAAGCAATCCGTCCGCTTTAAGCTCATTTACCACAAGCCAGTATTCGGCAAGCGACATCTTTTCCGGATAGAAGCTGTCGACGTCAAGACCATCCCCGTCATTAAATGGCACGACAATATTATCATCATCCATTCCGTCGAGCACTTCGCCGCATATCGACATAACCTTTTGTAAAACTTCCATATCTGTCATAAATAACATATTCACGTGTTTGGCATACAGTAATCTCAATGTATTGGCCGGCACCTTGCGATGACGACTTTGGAGGCTGTGCGGCCCTGGCGGCGGATGAATATGCCTTCAGAGGGTGATGCTATCTTGCGGCCCTGAAGGTCGAAGTATTCGACCGGAGCGGCGGCATCATCGATGGTCTCCTCCACGCCAAGCAGTTCAGACACCGGCATCCGGACGCTGTTCTCTATGCAGTCGGTCTTACGGTTGACAAGCATTCCTACCACCGCGATATTGTTCCTGTCAGTGACCTTTCGCAACGATACCCTGTCGGAATGGCTATACCTGACACCGGCGTCAATCACAGCCGGAATATCACCCGCAGTGCCGTCGAAGTCCGAGATAGCCCGGGCCACGAAGTCAAAATAAGCGGATGTCTGGGAGGGAAGGTTTTCCCATCCGTCCATGTCGATGTCCATTCCGGAATATGAATTGGCCTGGATATAGGGCCCGACATTGTCTTCCGTGACCACATAGGCCACTGCATAGTCAGCGTCAGCCTCACTCATGGCGAACACGACTTCGGACCCTACCACGAGATCATCGCCTGAGATGACGCATTCCTTAAGGTCGATGGCGGCTATGGCCGGAACCGACACTGTCTCGCGGTAATAGTATTCCAGCATATCGACGGAAGGATCTCCGATGCCGAAACGCGATATGTTGCGATTGACGAGGCACGAGGGATTATGGGTAATATACCTGTCCCACAACGCATCATAAGACTCGGGAGCCAGGGCATATCCATATCCGGGCGAATGGGCGGCAATGGGGATAAACGTGCCGTCGCCGTGCGCCTTAAAAGTCCGGTCCATGCCCACTATGCCCCTGACACACCATCCGCAACCGGTGCCGGTAGCCTCCTCCACAAGCATGTTGCGGAAGAATCCCTTGTCGGCGCCGAGGCAATGCACCACCCTTGTCTCAGTCTTCTGTTCCGACCCGGGCAGCACCTCGCCATTTACCTTCTCAAGCCTTATCTCGACCGGAAGGTTGACACCCTCAGCGTCTACCGTCACGTCAAGAGCGCACCATGCGCTGCCCTTGTATTCTACGGGATAATCCAGGTCAATGTGAGAAGTAAACGTCCTGCCTCCTACCGAGCAGGAGACATCCACGTTCTCTACAGGATTGATGCCGGAATTCGTAAGTCTGAACGATGCGGAGGCGGGAACGCCGGGACTAAAGAAGTCGGGCATATGGTCAAGTTTCAGTTCCGCGATATTCTTCGGCAGCGACTCCCCCTCTATTTTCAGGCGGATGCAGACCATGCCTCCCGAATAGCCCTCGTCTGTCCATTCCATATCCTCTGGAATTCCGGTGGTCTGCGAGTAACCGATGAAACCGCCGGGAAGATCCGTATGATAATTGCCGTCGCACCATACCGGAAAACTGCAATCATAGTCGGGTGGACGCACCCCTTCCGTGCGGCACACGAATCCGGCGTAGAAAGGACTCCCAGCCTTTATCAGAATCGGCTCGGGAAGCACATATGTCTTGTATTCCTTCGGCCGATCGATGTCCATCTCGGCAGCCAAGGAAAGAAACGAAGACTTGCCAAGGTCTTCCGTAAAGAAAATCTCGATCGGAGCAGAGTCCTGAGTCTTGAAGACTCCATTGACAATATCGATAGCCGAGACGCGGCATCCGTCAAAACGACGGGTGAGCTCATCGGTCATAAGCATGGCCCCGCCTTTCCAGCACAGATCGGAAAAACCGCTTGAGCCATACGGGCCGCCGGCATATGTGAATATCATCGAATCCGTAGCGCCGGCATCGCCGTCAGCGGCCCACGCGCTATTGCCCCACTGCATCATAAGGGCTAACATTACCGCTACGGCTTTCATCACGTTAATTTTCATGGCTGTCATTTTCATGGCTGTCAGATTTTAAGTTCAAGTTACAAAAATAGATAATTAACACAAGGATTACAAACTTTTAAGAAAAAAATCGCCAAAAAGAGTACAGATTTAGGCAAATTCCTAAATTCCGGATATCATCAGGCACCCGGGTCTGCATACCGGCACTCTTAATCGGTGCCGTCGTGTGGAGGCTGACCAAAAATACATAGTCTTTCGCACCATGTCTCGAGCAGTCCGTCGGTGATAACCATACTGCCTACCACGTTGAAACTGTTGAGAATCTCAGCCGCCGCTATCAGGCAACGCATGAAAACGGCATCCATGTCATCACGCGGTTTTCCATCCTCGCAGGCAAGGCCGGCTGCATGAAGCGGAGCCGGAAACAGGCATCTGTCACCGAGGTCGCGGGCGAAGACCAGTTCCACATCCTTCCAGTAGTCGGATTCACGGAAGTCGTCATAATTCAGAATCGAGATACCGCCGCTCCTGAACATGACGGTCCTGAATATCCTCATCTGAGGATAACCCACACGCCGCAGCAGATATTCAAGCACCACGGCAGCCTGCTTCAGGATCCACACCGGACTCACGAAATGTGAGCGTTCCGTGAAATAGAGCGGAGGCTCGCCTCCAAACGGTTCCTCATCAACGATGGCCGACTCGCTGCAGCCGTTGAATATCACGAGAGAAAACCTGCCGTCGGCATTCCTTACCGCGTAAAGCGACAGTCTCTCCATGAGCGGGAACAGGACATCGCCGTCTCCCGATCCGAAAAAGCGACTCAGGCCGGAGGGCACCTCGCCGAGCCTATACTGACTGCCGCATCTGTCAAGATAGGGATTGAACGTGTCGAGCCATTGCAGCTGGCCGTCACCATAGAGTCCTGTCATCTCGGCAAACGCGTTTTCCGAAATGCACCGTCCGTTGCCTTCCGGGACACCGAACCGGCCGGCACACTCTTTTGCGATTTCCTCAGTCTGTCTGTTGAGTCCGGAATCGAATACCGAGCTGAGTATAAGGCCGAGATGCCGTCGGGCCTTATCGCTCCTCGCCACGGCATACTCCCGGGATATCCATTCGGCAATCCGCACGCATGTCGCGCCATCGGCCAGCCAACGGCGAATCATCATAAGCGACATGCACCCCGAGGCGGGAGTGAAGTATTTCTTCAATGGTTTTCTCATGACATACGTTGTTGAAATCCAATTCTTGACTTACCTATATTCTCAAGAGGAAAAACCTCCTCAAGCGCCGGGACGTCATCTTCAGTCACGACGCAAAGATCCTGAATCTCCGCGCCCGACATGCCGTCGAAGCCCTCCGACTGATAGACCCTGCGGCACACGCGAGGAATGATGAAGTCGTCGACGAGGGTGACGGCAAAGCGTCCGTTGCCGAAATTGCTGACCTTGACCGCCTTCGCCACAAGCGACAATATCGCCTCCATGGCCTTTCCGTCGACATTGAAATCATACTCGGCGAGCCGGTCGGAGACTATGCCGACGAGGTCCTCCTGTGATAGATCCTTGAAATCAAGCACTATCGGGAATCTTGAGGCCAGTCCCGGATTGGCCTTGAGGAAACTCCGCATCTCCCTGTAATAGCCGCATCCTATCACCATTATGTCGGAATACGGATCGCTGAGCACAGGCATAAGCACATCGATGACCTTAATGCCGAAGTCGCGCGAACCAGACTCTCCCGATGCCTGCTCGGCAGTCAGCGAATACATCTCGTCGATAAAGAGCACTCCGCCCCCGGCCTCCTCTATGGCGGCAAGGGTATTTGCCTCGGTCTCGCCTATGTAGCGGCCCACAAGCCTTGCCCTCGGGGCCTCCACGAAATTACCGGTGGAGAGAAGTCCCTTGTCGTGAAAAATCTCACCTATCAGGCGGGCCACCGTGGTCTTGCCCGTACCGGGGTTTCCGGTCATGATCATGTGCATCATCCTCGGCACGGTCCTGAGACCGATGGCCGACCTTTTCCTCATGATGGCGGCATAACTGATCTGAGTGCTGACAGCCTCCTTGACATTCTCAAGACCTTTCATGGCCATCAGCCGGTCGAGCGCGTCGGCATCCCTGTCACCGCCGGAGCATGACGGGTCCTGGAAATCCATATTCTCCGGAGCATCATCACCTCCCTGCGTCACGGCGCAGGGACTGCCGTCCGGATCAGACTGCACGTCACTGAATCTTTCGCAAAGCAGTAAAATCTCTTCTACAGAAGGTAGCGTTGTCATAGTATCTTTTTGTAAGGGTTATCGTTTCGGTTGCAAATTTAACGACAACCATCGGAAAAAACGTTTCCTCCGGCTAAAAAGTGGGGGTTTTCCGCCTTAAAAATGCTTCTTAAAGGCTCAATGCGGCCGCTCAGGGTCTCCTGATTTTGAGGATATGAGAAAATTTTGTAATTTTGGGGTGAAAACAATAACGACAAATATCCATGATACGCAAATTAATACTCGTCCTGACCGTAGCCGGCGCCCTGCAGGCTGCGGCCGACAACAAGGGAGGCATCTCGCCGGAGATGCTGGAGGGATTCAAGGCCTCATATGAGGACAATGCGGCCAACAGGGCCCGGCATAATGCACTGAATGCGGCCGGAATCGACAAGATCGCATTCAATGAAGGGGTACGCAACCGCTTTGACGACCATTTCTCCAATAAGGTGGAGACCAAAGGAATCACCGACCAGAAATCGTCAGGTCGATGCTGGCTCTTCACGGGTCTTAACGTGCTCCGCTCCCAGGCCATGGCACAGCATGACCTGCCGAAACTGACCTTCTCGCAAAACTACAATTTCTTCTTCGACCAGCTCGAGAAGGCCAACCTCTTCCTGCAGGCCGTGATCGACACCTCCGACAAGCCCATGGAAGACCGCCAGGTGGAGTGGCTGTTCCAGAACCCGATATCCGACGGCGGTACTTTTTGCGGAGTAGTCGACCTCGTGAGCAAATACGGACTGGTACCCTCCGAGGCAATGGCCGAGACCGAGATAGCCAACAGCACAAGCGCATTCCGCAGCAAGATACTCGCCACAAGACTGCGTGAGGACGGACTTCGCCTGCGTCAGGCAAAGAAAAAGGGTGCCGACGCGGCAGCCCTTGAGAAGATGAAGACAGCACAGCTCGCGGAAGTCTACAGGATGCTTGTCCTCGCCCTCGGAGAGCCGCCAACGGAATTCACATGGTCAAGGAAGGACAAGAGCGGCAATATACTCGAGACAAAGAAGTACACTCCCATCTCCTTCTATAAGGAACTGCTCGGCAACGACCTTAAGAACGACTATGTGCTGCTGATGAACGACCCCTCGCGCGAGTACTGGAAGGTGTATAGCATCGACTATGACCGGCATTCCTACGACGGACAGGACTGGACATACCTCAACGTGCCGATGGAAGACCTCAAAGAGGCAGCCATCGCCTCCATCAAGGACAATACGGCCATGTATTTCTCATGCGACGTAGGAAAATACCTCGACCGCGACAGAGGCACACTCGACGTGGACAATTTCGACTATGAGTCGCTTTTCGACACGAAGTTCGGCATGGACAAGGGAGAACGTATCTCGACATGGGCAAGCGCCTCCTCGCATGCCATGACCCTTTCAGGCGTGGACCTCGATGAAAAGGGGAAACCAGGAAAATGGCTTATAGAGAACAGCTGGGGCAAGACAGGCCATGACGGTTATCTGATCGCCACCGACAAATGGATGGACGAGTATCTTTTCCGCCTCGTGGTCGACAAAAAATTCGTATCGGAGAAGATACGGAAAGCCATGAAACAGACTCCGACCGTACTTCCCTCCTGGGACCATCTCTTCTGAACCGGCGCGACCCGGACCCATCTCAAAAAAACTGAGTTTTAAGGCACATAAGAGATAAGGCGATTGAAAACAACTGCTGCCTAAAGGAACCTGCCTACAAGCGAGAACGCTCCTCGGAGACCACGGCGGGTCCATTGGTAGGAGAACCGGAGCAGGACACGCCTTACGCCCGACACCTCTACAAGCGAACGGAGGTAGAGAGGTCTTGAAAGTTCAGGATGACCCTCCTTATGATAATGGGCGGCGAGAATCGCCCTTCGGTAACTTACTATATTGAGCAGACGTCCCGCATCGGGGCGTCCGCTCTTTTTTATGGACGCCTCTATCCCGTCGAGCGCTTTCTCCCACTCGCCGGCCTTGCTTGAGAAATCGACGCCTGTGATGCTGCTTACCTGAGGGTAGACATCCGCAAGAGACTCGTCTATCGCGGCCACAACCGGATCGCGCAGGAGGATCCTCGCGCCTGTCTCAAGGTCATCCCAGACCGGGAACTCTCCACGCCAGCCTCCGGAGTCAAGCAGAAACCGGGTCTTCACGGCATAGCCGAGCGTGCGGAATATGGCATGCACCAGATGCCGCTCGAGAAGATTGCCCCTGATGGAATGCGACACCCTCACTCCGCTCTCATAGTGATAGGCCACGGGCCACGCCACGGCATCGGCCTCCGGCCTGCGGCTCCAGCAGTCCATCACCCGCTCCACACAGTCGCGCCTCATCACATCGTCGGAATCAAAAAACATCACCTTGTCTGTCACGACGCTCTCCAGCCCGGTCTGGCGCGCATACGACGCTCCGCGCCGCGGCTCATGGAGAAGCAGCGTAGAGAAGTCCTCATCGGCATGTCCGGCCATCCATTGCCTGACGTTGTCTGCCGTCGAGTCGGTAGAGGCATTGTCGACTACAGTCACGTGCAGCGGCCTGTAGGTCTGCGCCAACAGGCTGTCAAGACATCTGACCACGAGGTCCGGTCTGTTATAGACCGGAACCACAATACTCATGCGTTCCCTTGTGTTTTCTGTATTTCCCATCGTTATTTCAACGTCAGGCATTTAGAAAATATTGAATAAATTTGCAGGAAATGCCAATATTCGTTAATTTTGTGATGTGAAGAAAGTATCGATACTCATACCTGTCTACAACGAGGAGGCATCACTTGATGCGCTCTATGATGCCCTGCGCCCCCTGCTTGACAATACCCATCCCGGACTGCAGTCAGCCTATGAATGGGAAGTAGTGATGGTCAATGACGGAAGCCGTGACGGATCGCTCGAAAAACTACGCGCCCTCAATGCCGCCGACCCCAGGATAAGATACATCAGCCTGTCAAGAAATTTCGGGAAGGAAAACGCTATGCTCGCCGGTTTTGACAAGGCTTCGGGCGACTGCATGGTGATAATGGACGCCGACCTGCAGCATCCCGTCGACACCGTGCCGCAGATGATAGCCGAATGGGAACAGGGATGGGAAGACGTATACGGACGGCGACTCACGAGAGGCAAGGAATCCTTAGCGAGAAGGCTTTTCACACGCACCTACTATTCGCTGCTCAACAGAAGAACAAGCGTCGACGTACTGCCCGACGTGGGCGACTTCCGCCTGCTCGACAGAAAGGCCATCGACGCCATACGAAGTCTGCGCGAATCGCAGAGATACACCAAGGGTCTTTACTGCTGGGTAGGATTCAGGAAGAAGGGAGTGGATTTCGAGACTGCCGACCGCGTGGCCGGACAGACAAGCATGTCGCCGGCCCGTCTGGTCAACCTCGCACTCGAGGGCATCACGAGCTACACCACAGCCCCGCTGCGAATAGCGACAGTGTTGGGATTCATCGTCTCGCTCGCCTCCATCGCATATATGGTCTATATCGCCTTCAAGACCATCCTTTTCGGCGAACCCATACAGGGATTCCCGACACTAATCTGCGCTATCCTCTTCCTCGGAGGATGCCAGCTGCTCGCGCTCGGGATAATCGGGGAATATATCGGTAAAATCTATGTAGAGTCAAAACACCGCGCACCCTACATCATATCAGAAGAAAGCAAATGAGGATACTGATGCTCGGAGACTACTCCAACCTTCACGCCTGCCTCGCGGGCGAACTCAGGAAACGGGGACACGACGTGACGCTGGTCTCCGACCGCGGCATCTACATGCAGACCGATGCCGATGTGGAACTCCGGCGCAAGGGGGGCGTCTTCGGCTCTATCGCATATCTATGGCGCGTGATGTCGCTGCTGCCGTCATGGACGGGCTACGACGTGGTGCAGCTCATCAATCCCGTTTTCCTGAGTCTGCGGCCCGGAAAACTCCGGATGATATACGACATACTTAAGAAAAACAACAGGAGCGTCTTCCTCACGCTCTGCGGCGACGATCATTTCTTCGTGAAGGACTGTGTGGAGACAGACCTGTTCAGGTTTTCCGAGTTCAGGATCGGCAAGGAGAAGACCCCTCTCATAAAATGCGATCCAGCCAGGGAAGGAGGATGGCTAATCCCGGAACACGCGAGATACACGCAACACCTCTACGACACCATCGACGGCGCAATGTCCGTACTCCCGGAATACGACATGTCGGCGCGCCGCCACATGAATCCGGAGAAACTGGTATTCACCAATCTACCTATCGAACTGTCTGCACTCAAATACACCGAACCTGATCTTGACAAAGGCCCTGTACGCATACTCATAGGTATGCGCGGCAAGATGGAGATACAGAAAGGCACAGCCCGGATGCTCGACATATGCCGTAGCCTTGAGGAAGAAATGCCGGAGCAGTGCAATGTAAAGGTAGTGAAGGATCTCTCACTTGCAGAGTATCTCAAGGAACTTCGTGCAAGCCATATAGTGATAGACCAGCTATACTCGTACTCGCCCGCCACCAACGCCCTGCAGACCATGGCCCAGGGAAGGATATCGGCATCCGGTGGACAGCCCGAGTATTACGACTACATAGGTGAGACCGAGAAGCCTGTATTCTGCCTCTCGCCACTTGAGGATGAGTCTACCATCAAGGAGCGGCTGCGCGCCCTTATCAATGACCGTGACAGACTGAGGCGCATGTCTGCCGAAGGACGCCGACTCGTGGAGCGTCATAACGACGTGGCCGAAATCGCCCCGATTTTTGAAAACCACTGGATGAGGACATTGAGACAATGAACGGGAAGGACAAGGACGACATAAAACTCCAGGTGATGATCTGCACATTCGGGGCAGATGGAATCAAACGTGTGGCACAAAGCAGCCATCCGCGAGTGCCCGGAGTGGAATACCTTGTCAGCTGGCAGACCGACGCACCCTTACCGATACCCGACACTTTACTTCGTGATGACATAAAGATATACAGTACGCCAACCAAAGGATTGTCGGTCAACCGCAACCATGCCCTTTCGAAAGCATCTGCCCCTCTGCTACTGATCGGAGACGATGATGCCGATTACCGGGCTGAAGGGCTGTCAACAGTAATCGATTCTTTTCTTAGGAATCCGCACACAGACATCATGGCATTCCGCTTTGACTCGATATCTATCAAAAAATATTATCCGGATCATCAATATGATTTCGGCAAACGCATCAAGGGACATTACATATCATCCATAGAAATAGCATTCCGCAAGGATTCTGTTAAAGGAAAAATCTGGTTTAACGAGCATTTCGGGATCGGCGCCATCTTTCCCTCAGGTGAAGAAGACATATTTCTTCAGGACTGTCTTGAAGCGGGCCTGAAGTGCATGTATATACCTAAATCAATCGTAAGGCATGACGCAAGCACGACATCGGAACGCAACCTTATGTCTGATTCACGACCGCAGACCTTAGGCGCCGTGTTTATGCGTCTTCATCCAGAGTCGTGGAAAGCGCGTATGCTCGTCCATGCCATGCGTGAGATCCCATCGTGGCTCAAGGGGAAAGTACCATCACCCGTTCACTTCGTATCCAACTGGATAAAAGGAGCACGACTGGCTAAAAAAATGGCAGTATTCCCCACGCCAAACCATACGGAAAAATACCTGCATGATGAATGAGGATACCAGAAAAGAGGAAAACAGTTTCAGAAACATACTGAAAGGGACATCAATCTTCGGAGGCGTACAGGTATTCAACATACCGATCGCAGCCATACGCCTCAAATTCGTGGCAGTCATACTCGGACCCGCGGGAATGGGCGTGGCAGGCCTTTTCAATACAGCCGCGCTTACTATCCAGCAGTTCGCATCGCTCGGACTTAGCCTGTCGATGGTGAGGGAGGTAGGATCCGCACGCGAGGATTCCGGCAGACTCAGCAATGTCCTGGCGGCAATCACACCTCTGGCCATACTTACGGCCCTTGCCGGAGCCGTCTTCTGCCTCTTCTTTCCCGCATCGCTTTCCTCCCTGACTTTCGGGTCGGAAGAATATACCTCCGGCTTCATGCTGATGTCGGCATCGGTATTCTTCTCCATTATCGGCGCCACGCTGATGTCGGTGCTTCAGGGCCTTCATGCCGTCAAGCCACTCTCTAAGGCAAGCCTTGTCGGCTCGCTTACAGGACTCGCCATAGGAGTACCACTCTACTGGCTGATGGGCACTGCCGGTATCGTACCGGCAATGACCGCGCTTGCATTCACTACCTGCCTTTGGTATTTCCTCTCGCTCCGCAAGATAATCGACAAACCCTCGTCAGGCTGGCGGCGCGACATACACCTCCCGATACTGAAACGCATACTGCTCATGGGAATAGTGCTCATGAGCAACGACCTTTTCCGCAGTGTCTCCACCTACCTGATCAACGTTTATGTAAGAATCCATGGAGGTGAGACCGAAGTGGGATTCTATCAGTCGTGCAATACCATGACCGCACAGTACTCGGCAATAGTCTTCACTGCCATGGCTATGGATTATCTGCCACGTCTCGCCGCCGTCGCCGGAGATAACAGAAAGATGTGTGAAGTGGTCAACCGCCAGATGGAGGTAGTGGCTCTCTTGATAGCACCGGTGGCATGTGCCGTGATATTCCTTGCGCCGTGGGTGATACGCCTGCTGCAGACGGAGGCATTCATTGTGGCGGTGCCCCTGCTCAGATGGATGGCACTTGGCGTAGTGGTGCGCGCGCTGATGTATCCGCTGGGATATATCGTCTTTGCCAAAGACAACAAGACGCTATTCTTCTGGATGGAATCGGTCGGAGCAAATATCCTTACCTGCGTTCTCACCTGCGGTGGATATGCGCTATTCGGACTTTCAGGGCTCGGCTATGCGGCTATCGCGGACTGCATGATATGTCTTACGGTATATGTGATGGTAAACCGCAGGCTGTATGGCTACCGACTGAATTCCGCAGCAACGATGACGAGCATGACAGCACTGTTGTCGGCCTCGCTGATGGCTGCCGTATGCCTCATGATGCAAGGTACCGCCATGGTATGCTCCGCCGTCATCCTGCTCTCCATATCATGCGGTTTCAGCCTTCGCCTGCTTATCAAAAAAATTGCGAACTGACATAATCAATTCGCAATTTCAATATCTTATTCAGTAGTATTTCCATTCCATGCTCACCTCTTGCGGCGGCGTACCGACTTGGCGGCATTCGAGTTTGAACTGCCCGACGATTTCGGCTGCTGCACCTTCGGCTTCGATTTCTTCTTGCGCGACGCAGCCGATGATTTCTTGCGTCCGGAACGTTTCGACGAGCGGGTCTTGACAGTCGGCTCATCCTCATCCGCCGTAACGACAGTACGCTCCGGGATTGAGTCGCCGGCGGCCTTCGCCATCTCGGCAGCCTCGGCAGCGGCTTCCTCAGCCTCCTTCATGGCGAGATACTCCTCGCGGGTCGGAACCCAGAGGTTCTTGCCGAACTCACGGAGACGGGTGTCGATGCTGTCCTGCGCGCGCTTCATCTGGTCCTCGTCGGGATACATCTGGGCCATCGAAAGGTTGCGGAGGTTCTTGGTCTTGTAGATCTCGCCCTTATACATGCCGAGATTGAAGTAGTCGTCAAGGCTATACTGCGGCAGGTTGTTGTCATCAGTAAGGAAGACGTACTGCTGGGCGAGATAGGGGCGCAACTGGTCAAACTTCACCCAGAACATAGGATAGTTGGCATCGCCACCGAAATCACCGCCTCTGGTCAGTACCGGACAGATTGCCTCGACATAGGTCTTCATGCGGCTTGAGCGACGGTCAAACTCCCACTTCTCGATTATGTAGTACTTAAGCACCTGACCGGTAGGAACGTCTGCCTCCTCGATCGTGTACACGGCCTTGTCGCCTTCTCCCTTCGACTGATAGTAGATATCGAAACGGTCGAGCATATCGCCGACCTTCACCCTGTACTGGTCAGTGAATACCTCACGTCCGTCGAGATATTCATAGGCTGGGATCCTGCCGTCCACCACCAGGTCGAGTATTATCCGGAACAGGTTTTTCTGCCCGTCCACGATATCTTCCGGAAAATAAAGCGGAGTATTCTCCGGCACATCCTTTAGATCGAGCGAGCGGTATATCTCGCGCATATATGCTATGTCGGCGTCGTGGGTATTGCCCTTCTCGAAAAATCCCTGCATACGGTCGGTGATTTTCGGACCTGCATTCTCCTCCTGCTTCTGACCCTTCTTACCGCCCGCCTTCCGCCGGACCACACCGGAATTATCCTGCGCCATAGAAGAGAATCCTATGGCAGCCACGGCTATCACCGGCAATATCTTTCTGAATATCTTCATATTGATGCTGTTGTTTCTTAGTTAAGCGCGACTTCCATCGGAGAGATGTCGCGTGTGATACCGTCCGGACCCTTGGCCTTCACGTTGGAGATAAAGAAGCTCTTGCCGTTTTTAAGACGACGGAACTGCTCTTTCTGGCGCGACGAGAATCTCGCGCCATCGCTTACCTCCGGAATGGCATTGCCCATCGAGTCGAAAAACACAGTCGAGAACGACACCACGGTGTATGCCACATCAAGGATACCGTCGTCTACTGAAGCCTCCAAGCCTTCGGCAGCCATGAGCGCCGCCTTGCTTATCCTCTTGGGAGATCCCTTGTAACTCACGGGATTGCCCGCGGCATCCTTCATCGCTATGTAGGCCGTAGGATCAGGGAGCTTGCGGATGCGGAATACCATGCTTCCCACCGACTGGCTACCGCCGTCGACAGATGCTGTCACCTTAATCTCGGCATTCTCTCCGACCTTGGTCGGACGCGCTACCCAGTGGTCTCCGCTTCTGGTAAGGGTACCGTTGGTCATGGTGGCGTTAAGTGCTGTCATGGGCACGCCGGGAACCGAGATAGAGATCGGGTTGTCGATGCCGGCATAAAGCACATTCATCATGGTCGGCGAGATAGTCGCCATCGGCTCGATGACATTATATTCGGATCTGAACTCATGCCTGTCAATAGTACCGTCGCCCTTCTTCACCTCCATATAGCCAGAATAGTCATGCTTGCCTACCTGACCGGCA
>X108_Striped_Desert_Hamster__coassemble_206_pt1 | contig 14028 bp, 10 predicted proteins | sample X108_Striped_Desert_Hamster__metabat2_low_PE_001 | metagenome-assembled genome bin X108_Striped_Desert_Hamster | reverse complement strand
GCCTAAGAGCGGTATCGTGCTTACCAACGCCAATATCCCCTATGGCTCACGTATCTATTTCAAGGATGGCGACATGGTCAGCAAGGGCGACATGATCTGCGAATGGGACCCGTTCAATGCCGTTATCGTGGCTGAAGAGGGTGGTACGATGAAGTTCGAGAATGTCGAGGAGGGTGTCACCTTCCGTGTCGAGACTGACGAGGCTTCCGGAATGCGCGACAAGATTATGATTGAGTCGAAAGACCGCAACAAGGTTCCTGCCGCTCACCTTATCGATGCCGAAGGTGTCGAGATCCGCAGTTACTCGCTTCCTGTGGGTGCCCACCTCATGATCGAGGATGGTGCTACTATCGAGCCGGGTCAGGTATTCGTGAAGATTCCGCGTGCCGCAGGCTCCGCAGGTGACATCACCGGTGGTCTTCCCCGTGTGACCGAGCTCTTCGAGGCCCGCAACCCGAGCAACCCTGCCGTGGTCAGCGAGATCGATGGCGAGGTCAAGTTCGGCACCATCAAGCGTGGTAACCGTGAGATTTCAGTAACTTCCAAACTCGGTGAGGAAAAGAAATATCTCGTGCCCCTCTCGAAGCAGATCCTCGTTCAGGAGAACGACTATGTGCGTGCCGGAACTCCGCTTTCCGACGGTGCTGTAACTCCGAGCGACATCCTCAACATCAAGGGCCCGACTGCAGTTCAGGAATATATCGTGAATGAGGTGCAGGACGTATACCGCATGCAGGGTGTGAAGATCAACGACAAGCACTTCGAGGTAATCGTACGCCAGATGATGCGCAAGGTCAACATCCTCGATCCGGGCGACACCCGCTTCCTCGAGCAGCAGATTGTAGACAAGCGTGACTTCATGGAGGAGAACGACTCCATCTGGGGCAAGAAAGTGATCACCAATGCAGGTGACTCAGTTAACTATCGTGCAGGCCAGATCATCACCCAGCGCAAGCTCCGCGACGAGAACTCCTCGCTGAAGCGCAAGGACCTCAAGCCTATGGAGGTACGCGACGCCATGCCGGCTACCTCCGAGCAGGTGCTTCAGGGTATCACCCGTGCCGCGCTGCAGACATCGAGCTTCATGAGCGCCGCCTCCTTCCAGGAGACCACCAAGGTGCTCAACGAGGCTGCCATCAACGGCAAGACCGACTATCTGGAGGGCATGAAGGAGAACGTGATCTGCGGTCACCTTATCCCTGCCGGTACAGGTCTGCGCGAATACAACCGCATCGTAGTGGCCAACAAGGACGAGCTTGCTGCCATGAACATCACCGACGACTATGCTTCGGTGGTCGATGTAGAGGCCCGCGAACTCGAGAAAGCAGAGCCCAAGGCTGAATGAAAATGAGCGGATAGTGCCGATTCGGCACTATCCGTCCCTCATACCATATAATATAGCAAGTGAAACAAAATCAAGGCCGCGATTCCGAAGATCGCGGCCTTGATTTATTATATGTCTGCGTGGATCATTTCAGTTTATGTCTCCACGGATCATTTCTGCTTAAGTCTTCGCTGATTATTTCTGTTTGCGGAGGAAGCATTCGAGAGTGTTGACCATGAGGCAGGCACGGGTCATGGGGCCGAGTCCGCCAGGCACGGGAGTAATGACCGATGCGATCTCCTTAACGTTGTCGAAGTCTACGTCGCCGCAAAGTTTTCCGGTCTCCGGGTTGCGGTTGACGCCTACGTCCATCACGGCTGCTCCCGGCTTCACCATGTCGGCGGTCACGAATTTCGGTTTGCCTATGGCCACGACGAGAATATCGGCCTGGCGTGTCACCTCTGCGAGGTTCTTGGTGCGGCTGTGTGTCATTGTCACCGTAGCGTTGTGGTCGAGAAGAAGTTTCGATGCAGGAAGACCGACGATGTTGCTTCTGCCGATCACTACCGCTTTCTTGCCTTCAATCTCTACGCCGGCCTCCTCAAGCATCATTATGATGCCCTGGGGGGTGCACGGAAGAAGACAGGGCTGCTTCTGCCAGAGTGCCGCCACATTGAGAGGATGGAAACCGTCTACGTCCTTTTCCTTCGATATCGCCTCTATCACCTTGGCCTCGCTTATGTGGCGGGGGAGGGGAAGCTGCACGAGAAGGCCGTCCACGCTGTCGTCGGCGTTGAGTTCGGCGATCTTCGCGAGAAGTTCTTCCTCGCTGACCGTGTCGGGGTATCTGAGGGTAGTGTTCTTGAATCCTACCTCGCCGCAGTCGCGCGCCTTTCCGGTGACGTATGACACGCTTCCCGGATCCTCGCCTACGAGAATCACTACGAGGTGGGGCACACGGCCGTATTTCGCCGGGCATTCCGCCACTCTCTCGGCCACTTTCTGCTTCACTTTCTTTGCAAGTGCTGTTCCGCTAACTATATTGCTCATTGCTTAATTAAGTATGATTTGTTTTCCTGCTACAAAATTAGTGAAAAAAATTGTAATGGGCAAAACGGTTGAATACAAGAGACTCGCCCCGGTCGTCTTCCGTACATGATATGAGTGTGACATACAAACGCCGTACGCTGAATAAGTTTACCTCAACAGGCATTTATGATGTCTGACTCTGACGGCGACGGGTGTGTCAGAGGCGTCTGTAGCGGAGATCGATGGCGGTGTATTTTCGGTCGGTCGGGTTGTTCCAGTGCTCCATCAGTCCAAGAGGTTCGGTAAGCGGTTTCCCATCGGCCTTATAGACTGTGCCGCTTGGAGTGTCGGGGATCGTGGCGGCCTCTCGCAGATACTCATCGCAGAAACTGAGGCTTCCGAATTCGGGCCATTCGCCGATTATCAGGTCCATTGCCACGGCATCGGCCGCAAGCGCGTCCTGCGATGCTATGATGGAGCAGGCCCAGTCGTCGCAGAAAGGCTCCTTCTGCCATTTGGGAGCCGGAGCACCGTTCACGTCACGCGAACCGTAAGTGCCGTCGATGAGGAAAAGCAGGCACTTGCCTCCCATGTCGGGATGCGAGATGAAATCCACGAAGGTCTTATATCCCGGCTTGCCGTTGCGTTTGTCCTGGCTGATATTGTTGTGGGCGTTCTTGCGCCATTCGAGGGCGATGTCGGTAGCGCCATACCAGTTCTTTGCAGTCAGCGTCACTCCAGGCCCCTTGTGGGTCTTCAGAAGCGCGCTGTTGATGAGATAGTCCGCGTCTACAATGCATCTGGCGAGACCGCGGGCCATCTTGCCGTTATCTGCGGAATATGTGATGCGTTCCGGATAATACTCGCATTTCTGGCGTCCGTCGCCTCCGATATGGTCGATAAAGCGCACCTTCGGAAACTCACGGTGTATCTTGTTGTAAATACTGTCGGTGATGGCCCTGCTCGGCTCGCATACGATGATGTCTTCCGGCCTCACTCCTCCGTCTTTGACGAGGGAGCGCACCAATGCGAGCGTGACGTAGGGAGAGGAGTTGAGCTCCACCGTGTCGCGGTGAGTGGTAGCGTTGTTCATGTTGAGCTTGATGGCTATTGTCTCCCCTTTTCTATAGCCTTTCCGTCCTTTGCCGTGCCGCGCGTTGAAATCTGAAAACATCGCCTTCCATCCCTGTTTTGCATTCTTGCCTCCACCTACGGTAGCAATACACTCCCGTATCATGGCGTCGGCAATCTTCTGGTCGTTCCAGCGTTCCTCAACCCAGAGGCCGGTCTCACCGTCCCATTTCGCCACGCCCGGAGCGTGCACCCATGCCACGCGCCCCTTCTCGGCTCCCTTGGCCTTGCCCAGGGGAGTGGACGGGCCGACGCAGAGTCTCGGACCGGAGGATGCCGTGGTCGCTTTGTTTTCGGATGCCGCCGTGCCGGGAATCAGCAGCAGGCATGAGAGGATGATTGTTAATGTAGTCTTATACATGATCTGTATTCTGTTAAGTGTCATGATAAATAAATATAGGTGCCTGATAAATATGTGAGAATCTGAAAAGTATAAGTTCTTGTTGATTTAAGCGGGTGTAGGTCCTATCGGTTGAAATCGAAGGTGAGGTTGATGTGGAATCCATCGTCGCCCTGCTTTATGCGAATCACGTCTGGCTGCGACTGCGGTCCCTGCTGGCTCAGCGGCTTATAGCTCCTTATGGGCGGGATGGAGAGCAGAAACGAGATGTCGCCTTCCGGGAAGTCGACCATCGTCTTTTCCTGCTTGCGCATGGCGAGCGCCGCCTTGGCGTTCTCATCGGGGTCTCCCATCTCGCCGAGACTCTTGCGTCCCGGTTCCTCCGGCGTGAACAGCCTTACGTAGAGGTTTTCCGTCTCGGTCCCTACGGCAAATCCGCAGTCATCGGCGGCATATAGTCTCATGTATCGCACGTCGGCGTGATGCCCCTTGAACTCCGGATAGACCGGCGGCGTAGCCGACCCGTATTGTCCCGTCACAGTATTGTTATACGCCTTGCTCCATAATCCGCGCAGCATTCCCCTCTCACGGTTGCGCCAGACCCTGCCGGGTCCGCATCCGATCCAGGTCACGCTGTCTACAGTCTCTTCCGGGAAGCGGAACGAGAGTCCGGTCTGCCATCCCCCTTCCTCGGTGATGAAATTTCCCTTGTATCCGTGTCCGCCGGGAGAGTTGAGGAGCACGGCATCCATGACGAGCCTTCCGTCGGGCCTGAGCTGCCATCTTATGCTGTCGATTCCACCGCGGTAGCGGAACGTATGTATCTCGCTGCCGTCATCGGCTATGCGCCGGGAACGCGACACGCACTCGCTCATCATGCCTACGGGAAGCGGGCCTCCCGAGAGCGGAATCACCTTGCCGTCTCTCGTTATCCGTTCGATCATTCCCTCGGAGGTGAACGAGACCCTGATATCCGGCCTGTCGCCGGCTTCGTCTGCCATGACGGCCGGATTGCGTATGAAGGCTCTCCATGTGCACACCTCGTTGCCGCCGGGCGCGAATGCGGTCAGTTCGAGGATATCGTTGTCGTGCAGTCCGTCGGGTATCTCCATCCTTGCGAATCCTCTCTCGCCGGGCTGTATGTCGGGTAATGCTACTGGGCCTTGCATAGTCTCCGTCATGCTGTAGGGTGTGCACCGCAGCAGCCTGTAGCGCATCGAGCAGTCGCGCATGGGCGTGAATATCCATCGGTTTTCCACCGCTATGCGGCCATCGAAGGAGGGTGTGACGTCAAGACGGTCGATATATACGGGACTCCATGTCTCCCTTATGGCATAGACGCTCATCTCCGGCTGACGGTAGGGGTCGACGCATCCGTCGGGGCCGTTGGGGCCGTCGCTGTCAAGTATGCAGTCGCTGATGTCGAATCCCTTGTCGCCGAATCTTAGTCCGGCCGATTTTCCTGTGGGCATGTCGGTGCGCCTTACGGCCTCGTCGACAAACGCCCATATGAAGCCGCCGGCGAAAAGGGGCGAGCGGCTCCAGTTGCTCCAGAAGTCCTCGAGGCCCGCGCCCTGCCCCTTGTCGTATTGGCCGTGGAGGAACTCCGTGGGCATGAACACGTTTCTTCCCTTGTGCATGCGGTATGCGCCGGTCTGGTAGGCGGGGTAGTGGTGGGTGTCGATGCCGTCATAGTCCGACCACGGATGTATCACCTTGCGCTTCTGCATGTCGTAGGTCGTGAAAAGGGTGTCGACACACGTGTTCCATCCACCCTCGTTGCCGTTGGCCCACATGAACACGCACGGGTGATTGGCGTCGCGAGTCACGAATTCCGGCAGCAGGCGCATGGCTGTGCTGTCGTCGTAGTGTGTCTGCCAGCCGGGAAACTCGTCAAGGTAGAGAAGCCCAATAGAGTCGCACACCTCAAGGAAATGCCTGTCGCTCGGATAGTGGCATCTGACCGCGTTCATGTTCATGTATTTCAGCAGGCGCGCGTCCGCGATATTCTGCTCCCTGCTCATGGCGCGCCCCGTCTCAGGATGGAAACAGTGGCGGTTGGTGCCCTTCACGATAAGTTTCTTTCCGTTGAGGTATATGCCGTCATGCCGCCTGAACTCTATGGTGCGGAATCCGATCTTTTCGGTGACGCTGTGCGTCTCGTCGCCTTTGCCGAGCGTCACGGTCAGGCTGTGGAGCGACGGTGATTCCGGGGTCCAGGTGGAGATGCCGGGGAAATCAGCCTCCACCGTGAAGCATCCGTCAGCCTCGCTGAACGATGTCGCGGCCCTCTCCGGCGCGATTCCGTCGACCGAGATGGCTATCGGGGTACTGTTGTCGGCACCCGCTGTCCTGATCATGGCCTTAAGATGACCGTCGGCCCGGGCGTCGACACTGATGCCGCTGATGTGGCGCTGAGGTAGGGCTTCGATATATACCGGCCTGTAGATTCCGCCGAAGAGCCACCAGTCGGCTCTTCGCTCTGCCGAGTTGACCGAGGCGTTGGCCGACTCCTTGGCCACCTCCACCTCGAGGGTCTGCTTTTTGCCGGGAATGACGAGGTTGGTGATGTCGTAGTTGAACTCTGTGAATCCTCCCTGATGCGTCGTACCGGCCTTCCTGCCGTCGACCGATACGGTGGCGTCGGTCATGACGCCCTCGAATATGAGCCGGAAATGCTTCCCCTTCATTGAGGCGGGAATCCTGAATGTTGTAATATAGAGTCCGGTCTCATCGCCTGGTCTGGCCCCTTTGGTCTTGTAGAAGCGTCCGTAGGTGTACGTCCCGAATCCCTGCTGTTCCCAGCATGATGGCACCTCGATGTCGGCGCTGATTCCGCTGCGCTGTCCTCCGGAGCATCGGAATTTCCATGTCCGGGTGTCATTGCTGTCGGTGCCAGACAGGTAGATGCGCTCTGTGATGCCGGCGGACGCTGTCATGACGGTGATGAGCAGCGTCAGCAATGTGGATATTCTCATGATTCTTACGGTCTTTTTCAGGTTAGTCATGCAAAAATAATAAAAAAACGGCATTTGGTCAAATCTTGTCGCGTATGTGGGCCGTAGTAGCGGAACCAGGTGGAATTCGGGCGGGTGGCACCATGTAGCCGGCATCCGCAGGAATCGAACAGAAGGGCCTTGATTAGCGTTTTTATTGTATAACTATGAAAACACATTTATTATGCTCGGATATCTATCTATAGGAGTCTTTATCGACGGCGGTTACTATGCCAAGGTAAACCGTGCTCTGAAAAAGACTGAAAACTCCATCATACGCGTTAAGTCGCTTTTCGATTTCATTACCTTTCGCCTTGCTATGGAGGAGGATGTGGACCGTTCGGACTGCCAGATCACGGAGGCACACTATTTTCGTGGCAGATACAGGGTTAAGGAGGCGTATGATAAGAAACTCCTTTATAACGAACGTAAATTTGAGGACACCCTGATTGAGAATGACGTGATTTTCCACTATAAGCATCTGCGTGAGGTCGAGAAGGACGGGATAGTGCAGGTGGTGGAGAAAGGAGTCGATGTGTGGTTCGCTCTTGAGGCTTATGAACTCGCTACTTTTCGCAAGTTCGACTATGTGGTGCTTATCACCGGCGATGCCGACCATCAGATGCTGCTCCGCAAACTGAAGGCACTTAAGATAAAGACAGTGCTGCTGACCTGGAACCTTACTGATGTCGACGCGACATCGCCCTTGCTCCGGGAGGAGGCGGGACATCATTGGGAACTGTCGCATATCATCTACGACAATCCCGGTCTGCAGGACGAGTTGCTGTATAAACTTCGTGAGCCGGCTGCAAATCTTGGCCCGGATTTCTGAGAAGCCATGGCGTGAATATTTGAAAGCCTCCCCCGTCTGGGGAGGCTTTCGTCGATATTCAGATTAGTAAAAAATGAATTATGTTCTGTCTTTGGGAAAGCGGCGGAGTTGTTAGGTCTCTTTGTTTTCAATAGTCGTTATTTTTTTCGATTCATCTCAAATCGTAAAAGGTTAGCAAAAGATTGTTCTCAGGCGTTTCAGGTATTTGGTCTCCGCCGCGTCTTAAGTCCTTCACAGGTGCTTTCCCATTTTAATTTCATGAAGCAGGTTCGATTGTATTACGATAACTCTTTTCCTTTCCATCCTGTCCGTAAGTTCCAATCGATGAAATCTCTCTTGATTTCGGTTACAAAGTTAATACATATTTTTCTGTTTTCCAAATTGCTTTTTGTCTTGCTTTTTAAGAATGCTGTTCAAATTGCAATCAAAAGTTCTTGAATATTTCTAAATACTGACATAATGTCAGGCAAATTAGGAATTGCGGCTATATTTCATATTTATTGCATATTATGACAACGGTGTTACATGTTGCGAAACATATTTTTAACATGTAAAAAAACAGGCTCGGATTGTTTCCGAAGCCTGTTTGACATGTATTGCGGTGTGCGGATGGCTATGGCTGATAGAGAAAACGCTTGATGCTTCCTTTCGGTGTTTTCTCAAACTCTTCATTGAAAATTCGTATTTCCGATATTTTGGAGTATGCCGGAAGCTGGGGATTGAGAGCCTTGAGGTTCCTGTCCATTGCGGAGTCTGCGTTCTCTCCGGCCTGTTTCAGGGCATCGAAGTCCGGATATACGAGAGCCACAAGTTTTCCGTGGTCATCGATCACCACTGACTCTGCCACGTAGGGAAGGTTGTTGATTTTCTGTTCGATCTCCTCCGGATATATATTCTGTCCTGAAGGTCCGAGAATCATGGTCTTCGACCGTCCCATGATGTGGATGTTGCCCTCCTTGTCCTGAGTGACGAGGTCGCCGGTATTCATCCATCCGTCACCACTCATAACTTCTTTTGTGGCTTCTGGGTTCTTGTAATATCCGGTCATAACGTTGGCTCCCTTCACCCAGAGGTTGCCCGGTACAGTCTCTGGATCGGGCGAGTCGATGCGGGCTTCCATGCGCTCCACGATCTTTCCCACAGAGCCGAGCGGTTCCTTCTCTGGAGTCTCATAGGTGATAAGCGGTCCGCATTCGGTCATTCCGTAACCTACGGTAAAGGGGAATTTTATCCTCACGAGGAATGCCGCTACATCTGCGTTCAGGGCTGCGCCTCCTATGATGACCTGCCTTACGTTGCCTCCGAGAGCCTTGATGAGGTTGGCCTTTATCTTGCCGAGTATGATGCCGCTTACTATAGGCAGTCGAAGCAGTAGTTTCATCTTAGGCTGCTCTATGACGGGGAATACTTTCGACTTGATGATCTTCTCAAGCACGAGGGGTACGGTGATGATGAGCTTGGGCTTCACGTCTGCAAAAGCACCGAGCAGAATGGCCGGCGAGGGTACTCGTCCGAGGAAACAGCAATGGCATCCTTTCGCAAACGGATGCAGCATCTCTATCACCATTCCGTAGAGGTGGGCGAGGGGCAGCATGTTGACCACTCCGTCGCCGGGCAGAAGGAAGGTAAGGTATTCCATCGCAAACCGGATATTGCTCCATATCGAGCGGTAGGGGAGCATGACCCCCTTGCTCATTCCGGTGGAGCCTGACGTGTAGTTGATGACTGCGAGTTGGTCCGGAGAGTCATGGTGCCAGTTAATGTCGTTGGCCGAGAAGCCGTGGGGATAGCGGCCTGCAAAATGCTTGTCGATGTTGTCATGGGCCGACGTGAGGTCTGCCGATTTCGACATCGGCATTCCGAACTCGCTGATGTATAGCACTCCCTCGAGTTCAGCGAAGTCCATGTCGCTTATGCTCTTCCATATGGCTTCGTCGGCAAACAGCAGTCTGGCATCTGAATGGTTCACGAGGTGGTGTATGGTCTCGGGCTTGAATTCATGAAGGATAGGCACTGCTACTACTCCGGCTGTAAGGCAGGCAATGAACGCTATGGCCCATTTCGATGAGTTCTTGCCGCAGATCGCGACCTTGTCACCCGGGCGCAGACCGGCTGCGTCAAATAGAATGTGAAGTTTCTCCACATAGACTGCTACATCCTTGTAGGTATAGCTTGCTCCCTTATAGTCGGAGAATGCTGTGCGGTCGTAGTTGCGTCTTACCGACGCCTCAAGTATCTCGACAAGTGACTCAGGAAAATTAGTGAATATCTGATCGGTAGCGGAGACCGTCACTTCAAATTGTTTTCTTGTTTCTTTACTCATGTCATAGGGTTTTTAGTCACTCCCGTCCCCTAACATAAAACAACAAAAAAGGCCCGCAGGTTGCGGGCCTTTCTCATATATAGGGCTGTAAATTAGTCCTGATTGAGGTTTACGCGCTTGAAATCCACGACTACGCAGCCTTTAACCTCGCTGTCGAGGTACTGGCCTACGGTCATCTTGGCATCGCGGTGGTATTCCTGCTCCATGAGGCAAGTCTCCTTGAAGAACTTGTTCATACGTCCGTTGGCGATGTTCTGGATCATTGCTTCAGGAAGGTTGGCTGCCTTTTCTGCGCCTACCTTAGCGGCGATCTCTGCTGCCTTGTCGGCCTCTTCGCGTGTGAGCCAGCCCTTGGCGATGTTGCTCTCCACGTGGTCTGCGCTGTCTACGAGGTTGGGGTTGATGCCAGCCTTGCGGATAGCTGCCTCGACAGCTTTCTTCACCTGCTCTTCCTTGGTCTTGTCGATAGCCACAGCGAGCTCGCTTTCCTTGATGTTGGCGGGCACATGGTCACGGTCGATCGCGATGGGGTTCATTGCTGCTACCTGCATGCAGATCTCGCGGCCTACTGCGTTGCTTACGCCTTCTGCGCTGAGTCCTACGATAGTGGCAAGCTTGTTGCCGAGGTGCTCGTAAGCTGCTACTGAAGGAGCCTCTACGCATTCATATGCGCCAAGTTCCATCTTCTCGCCTGTCTTGCCGATCTCGTCAGTGATGAGTTCAGCCACTGTGCGGCCGTCGAGGGGAAGTGCCTTCACTTCGTCGAGGGTCTTTGCGCCTGCCTCTACGGCAACGTCAAGGATCTTCTTGGTGAGGGCGCGGAACGATTCGTTCTTGGCTACGAAGTCGGTCTCGCACTTGAGGGCCACGATTGCTGCGAAGCCTTCCTTGGTGGCTGCGAGTACACAGCCTTCTGCTGCCTCGCGGTCTTCACGCTTGGCGGCTACGGCCTGGCCTTTCTTGCGGATGATTTCGATGGATGCCTCGATGTCGCCGCCGGTCTCGGCAAGTGCGTTCTTGCAGTCCATCATGCCTGCGCCGGTCATGTTGCGCAGTTTTTTGATATCTTCTATAGATACTGCCATTTTGTTTTTCAGTGTTAAGGGGTGTGATTACTCTGCTGCGGGAGCTTCAGCCTCTGCGGGAGCCTCTGCTGCGGGAGCCTCAGCGGGAGCGCTGCGGCGTACGCGACGGCGCTTTCCGGGAGTTGCCTCTGCGCCTTCCTCCTTCTCTTCTGCTGAGTCGGCTTTCTCTACGCTGCGTTCCTGCAGACCTTCTGCCATTGCTGCGCAGAGGGCGTCGAGAACGATCTCGATTGAGCGGGATGCGTCGTCGTTTGCGGGGATCACGTAGTCTACGCCTTCAGGATTGGAGTTGGTGTCGACCATGGCGAATACGGGGATACCGAGGCGGTTTGCCTCTGCTACCGCGATGTGCTCCTTCATTACGTCCACTACGAAGAGGGCGCTCGGGAGGCGGCCGAGGTCAGCGATTGAGCCGAGGTTCTTCTCGAGCTTGGCGCGCTGGCGGGTGATCTGGAGTTTCTCACGCTTGCTGAGGTTGTCGAAGGTGCCGTCTTTCTCCATCTTGTCGATGGTGGTCATCTTCTTCACAGCCTTGCGGATTGTGGGGAAGTTGGTGAGCATACCGCCCGGCCAGCGTTCGATCACGTAGGGCATGCCTACCGATGCTGCCTTCTCTGCGATAGCTTCCTTGGCCTGTTTCTTTGTAGCCACGAAGAGGACTTTCTTGCCGCTCTTTGCGATCTGCTTCAGGGCTGCTGCTGCCTCTTCGATCTTGGCTGCTGTCTTATAGAGGTCGATGATGTGGATTCCGTTGCGCTCCATGAAGATGTACGGCTCCATAGCCGGGTTCCATTTGCGCTTGAGGTGGCCGAAGTGGCATCCTGCTTCCAGGAGTTGTTCGAATGATGGTGTTGCCATTTTCTTTTTTCTTTTGTTTGTTTACGTTCTTGTTTGGATTTTGATCCCAACTCGCGGGTAGGCCTTTTATTATGGCGGCAGGGAATATGACGCCGGCATCCCGCGGGTTTAGATGCTAAACTCTATGCTGCAGTTTCCTGACGGTAATAATGGATATTAACGCTTGGAGAACTGGAAGCGCTTGCGTGCTTTGGGCTGGCCGGGTTTCTTACGTTCTACAGAACGCGGGTCGCGTGTCATGAAGCCTTCTGCGCGGAGAGCGGCCTTGTCTTCGGGGTTTACGATTACGAGGGCGCGTGCGATAGCGAGGCGGAGAGCCTCTGCCTGTCCCTTGTAGCCGCCGCCGTCGAGGTGGGCGTAGATGTCATACTTCTCTTCGCAGTCGAGGGTCTTCAGGGGCTGCTTTACGACATACTGAAGAATCGAAGAGGGGAAATATACGTCGAGAGGACGCTTGTCGATTGTGATCTTGCCTGTGCCTTCTGTGAGGTATACGCGGGCCACAGCTGCTTTGCGGCGGCCGATTGCATTGATTTTTTCCATCTTCGTTTATTTCAGTTTGTTGATGTCGATTACTTCCGGGTTAACTGCCTCGTGGGGATGTTCGCTGCCATTGTAGACGTAGAGGTTGCGGAGCTGTGCTGCGCCGAGCTTTGTCTTGGGGAGCATACCCTTCACCACCTTGATATAGAGGGGGTGCTTGCCGGCCTTGATGGTCTTCTTGAACGACTTGTTCATCAGGTCGCGCGGAGTGAATGCGCGCTGGCCGCCGGGGTAGCCGGTGTAGCGGAGGTATTCGTGGCCGTCCATCTTGTTGCCGGTGAGGATCACCTTCTCGGCGTTGATGATGATGACGTTGTCGCCGCAGTCCATGTTGGGTGTGAAGTCGGGCTTGTATTTGCCGCGAAGGATTTTAGCTACTTTGGAGCAGAGGCGTCCAAGTACCTGGTCGGTGGCGTCGATCACGACCCACTTCTTGTTGATGGTTTCCGGTGTTACGGAAATGGTCTTATAACTTAAAGAATCCACTTTGTTTTGGTTTTTGTTGATTTTTAATGTTCTATTGCCGAGCGCGTTACTGCGGTCTAAGCCTCCGCCATGGCACACTCTTTTCCCGACTTCGTCCGAGATGGAGACGGCCAAATCCCCGCTTCTCTCCGAAGCCTGCAATGAGAATTGGATAAAATCGGCTCGCAAAATTAATAATTTTTTCTGACATGGCAAAGGAAAAACTTTTTTTTCTGCTTAAAATGAGAAAAATAGTGATGAGATATGGGTATGGCGGCAAAATGACAGGGAGAATCCCCGCGTGGGGACTCTCCCTGAATATGATGGTAATTATTCAGTGTCGTGAATGATTACTTCTTCTCTGCTTTTGCGAGCTGCTCCTTGAGGGCCTGAAGAGCGCCGAGGTCGCCGAGAGTTGTCTTCTCGATTGCGGGAGCCTCTACGCGTTCCTCTTCCTGACGGCGGGCATTGCGCTCTGCGCGCTCAGCGTTGCGGCTGGCGTTGCGTTCTGCACGCTGTGCGGCACGGGTAGCATCTTCAGCGATACGGCTGTGGCTGAGGATGATGCGCTTGCTGTCCTTGTTGAACTCGATCACCTTGAAGTTGAGCTTCTCGCCGAGCTTAGCCTGGCTTCCGTCTTCCTTCACGAGGTGCTTCGGAGTTGCGAAGCCTTCCACGCCTCCTTCGAGGGTGATGACTGCGCCCTTGTCCATAACCTCAGATACGGTTCCTTCGTGGATGCTGCCTACAGTGAAGCGGCCTTCGAATTCCTCCCAGGGGTTGGATTCGAGCTGCTTGTGGCCGAGGCTGAGACGACGGTTGTCCTTGTCGATCTCGAGCACCTGAACCTCGATCTCGCTTCCTACGGAAGTGAACTCGCTGGGGTGTTTCACCTTCTTTGTCCAGCTGAGGTCGGAGATGTGGATAAGGCCGTCTACGCCTTCCTCGATCTCAACGAATACGCCGAAGTTGGTGAAGTTGCGTACCTTAGCGGTGTGGCGGCTGCCGATAGCGTACTTGGTCTCGATGTTCTCCCAGGGATCGTTCTTGGGCTGCTTGATGCCGAGGCTCATCTTGCGGTCCTCGCGGTCGAGTGTGAGGA
>X108_Striped_Desert_Hamster__coassemble_202_pt1 | contig 14282 bp, 14 predicted proteins | sample X108_Striped_Desert_Hamster__metabat2_low_PE_001 | metagenome-assembled genome bin X108_Striped_Desert_Hamster | reverse complement strand
GGTACGAAGTGGGAAGGGCATCTGTATGCTGCCGGCGGATGTGTTCGCGACGAGATACTTGGTTCTCCCGTCCACGATGTGGACATTGCCGTTGACATTCCCAATGGTGGAGTGGACTTTGCCCGCTGGCTGCTGCGCAGACGGCAGACCGTCGGAGTGCCGATATTCTTCAGGAAGTTCGGCACCGCCAAACTGCGTCTTCGCCGCTTCCCCGAGGAAGAGATAGAGACGGTACAGACACGAGCCGAGAAATACACGTCATCTACGAGCCGCTGTCCGGAAGTAGTGAGCGGAAGCATAACAGACGATTGTTTCCGACGCGATTTCACAGTCAATACGCTTTATCGCAACATTACGACAGGCGAGATCCTTGACCTTACCGGCAGGGGAGTCCACGACATCCGGGAGGGTCTTATCAAGACCCCTATGGATCCGTATGAGACTTTCGATGATGATCCCGTACGCATATTGCGCTGTCTGCGTTTCGCGGCCCGTTTCGGATGGAGGATAGACGGCGACACTATGGATGCGCTCAGGGAGAGTGTCGGCCGGCTCTCGATAGTCTCGCGTGAGCGGTGGTCGGGAGAGTTCCGCAAGATGCTGTTTGGCAAGAACGTGCGTCAGTCACTCGGCCTTCTTGCCGAGATAGGGGGATTAAGGTATATGAACCAGATGATGCGGGCAATGTCGGAGAAACGCCCCTGGCCCGACTCTCCAACGCTTCTTGAGACTGCCATAGATGATATTGCAAGACTGGAGGAAGAGGGTGTTGATGACGAGGTAAGCCGTCTTGTGGCCTTTTTTGGCAACATAGGCATGATAAAGACCGGGGTGCGCGACCGTAGCGGACGGATGCGTTATCCAAGGCATGAGCATACCGGTGGCCTCATGGCTGCACGTCTGCTAAGGCAGATGGGGGTAGGTAGGGATATCTGCGATGCTGTCTGCATGCGTATCCAGGAGCGCGGACTCGTACGGATGCAGGAGGAGAAGCAGCGCCGCATTGAGGAGCACAAGGCCATGCAGAGGCATCAGCACGAGGAGAAGCAGCGTCGTCGGAGGGAAAATGCTGCACGTCGGGGCAAACGGAAAACCGGTGATATTAAGGCTTCTGATGGTGTCATGCCGGAGCAGGCCGGTACTGGCCAGCCGGTTGTCTCAGACACTGAATCAGTTGTTTCCGGCAACAAGTGATGCCAGTTGCTCGGCGCGTAGCCAGTCGGCGGGAGTGTCAAGGTCTACCGACCTTTCGGCAGGCATGACATATGGTTTCCTGACAGGAAACCGCGACATCGGCATTTTCCGCAACGATTCAGTGCTCATTACGTAGACAGCACCGTTGTATTCCCATACTTTAGGAGCGTCCTGACGGCGAGTGTAGTGTCCGTCGCCCTTGCTGATGTGGAGGTTTCCTTCCGTGTCGGTCTCGAATGCGTTGTAGTAGGGGTTGGTGGCAGCCTCACACACGCTGACAACCATGTCGATGCCCGGATGCCACAGTTCCAGGGCATTTGTTATGTCGTCGGCGCGGCGCAGCGGTGATGTAGTCTGCAGCAGGATCACGAGATCGTAATGTATCCCTGCTGCCTCATATTGGTCAAGGGCGTGAAGGATTACCTCATAGGTGCCGGCCGTGTCGGTGGCGAGATGGTCAGGACGCATGAATGGTACCGGCAGACCGTACTGTTCCACCGTACTCCTTATGTCATCTGAATCCGTGCTGACGCATATGTCCCGGTCCTCGGCACCGGCGGCGCGCGCCTGGTCAATGGCATGGCATATCAACGGTTTCCCGATGAAATCCTTTATGTTTTTCCCCGGAATACCCTTGCTCCCTCCACGTGCCGGTATAAGATACAGTATTTTCATTATTCTTCAGTTTTGATTTTTCAACTCTCCATCCAATATTTATAGCATATCCTTACTCGCAAATATCATGCCTCACCCCCGTCATCTATCCGTTTGTCCTATTTCCGCCAACTATGCAAAAGCACGCGACTCAGCATTCTGAATCATGCTTTTGATGAGCCGTGCCATCAGTTCTGGAGTGTCTGGCCGGTAATAGGGATTTTGGCGTAGAGCCGCGATAGCCTTGGCCTCGGGTGATGTGATTCTTTCGATGGATTCGGCTATTTCGTGTCTTGTCTTAGGCGTGTGGAATACGCTTGCCGCCCGTTCTCGTCCCTTCTGGCGGATACCGATGTCGAGCACGGGAACGCCGAGTGAGGCTACTTCAACCACCCCGCTCGAACTGTTTCCGATCACCCCCTCCGACAAAGCCACCGCCGATAGATAGCGGCGCATCCCCAGCGATGGTACAAGAACAATCCTTCCTGTATGACGTGTGGCAAACTCCTTCAGCAATGCGATGAGCGGAGCCGGATCCATATCATTGTTGGGATACGTGAGGATTGCGCCAAAATCAGGATGCAGGCATAAGAAATCTCCGAGTCCATCGAGGAAATTGCACATCTGTTGTTCTGGTGTGTCTTCGTCGAGGGTAGCGGCATGAAGGGTGCCTACGAAGAATCTCGCCGGAAGAGCGACTCCGAGCGACTCCTCAATGTCCTTGCGTGACATAAGAGGCACATGAAGAGCGTTATAGACTCCCAGTGCTCCGCAGACCTTCACGGCATCCTCCTTGATGCCCATCGCTCGCAGGCGTTCTGCACACAGGTCAGTCTCGGCAAAATGAAGTGTCGCGAGTTGGGAAATTGCGTTTCTTATCGAATCATCCATCGCCCCTTCCGATACCGTTCCTCCCGCGATGTGGACTATAGGTATCCCACAGATTACGGCAGTCGACGCCACCGCCAGCATCTCGTATCTGTCGCCGAGGATCACGACGGCATCCGGGCGGTTCTTTCTGAACCATCCGCCGTACTGCGCTGCCGTATTGGCGAAAGTCTCCTCCTGACTCTCCGCTGCTGTAGTAAGACATACAGGGTCTTCTCCCGCTGCCCGGATCTCATCTACGGTCATTCCCATTTCAGGCATCAGATGCATGTTGGAGGCAAGCACGACATGTGGAATTCCAGTATTGCGCATCTCGACGGCAAGCGGTGTCAGTAGTCCCCAGTCGGCACGGGTGGATGAGGCTATCGCTATCATAGTTCGATCAGTTCATCAGGACCGAAATCTCGTATCGCCCTGCTGCCGATAGCCTCGTCCCAGCGCATGGGCGATACTCCGTTGCCCGGGCGTTTCACATATATGTTGTCTTCCGAAAGAATTTCGCCTTTTCTTATGTGGCGTGTGGCCACGATGCTCTTGCGCGCTATCTCGATGTTAGGGCGTTCGGAATCCGTCACCTGCTTGTCGCCGTCGCCGAGCGCCTCCTCCACATGGCGTATGGCTGTGACCATGGCTTTCAGTTCATAAGGCTCCAGCGATGCCTTATGGTCAGGCCCCTCCATCGTTCTTGACAGGGTAAAATGCTTCTCTATCACGGCAGCGCCAAGGGCTGCAGCCGCGATCGGGGCCTCGATGCCGAGCGAATGGTCGCTGAATCCGGTCCTCACGCCGAGTCGTTCGGCGATTGTCAGCATGGCGCGCAGGTTTATGTCGCGGTATGGAGTGGGGTACTGGGTGTTGCAGTGCAGCACCGTGATGTCGTCGCGTGTCAGGCGTGGCGTGAATCCATCTGGAGTCGACGGATGAGTTCCGGTTAATATACTTATGGCTTCCTCCGTCTCCTCCAGTGTCGACATGCCGGTGGAGAGGATAACCGGAATCCCTTTCTCCGCTATTCTGCGCAGATATGGCAGATTGGTTATCTCGCCCGAAGGGACCTTGAAATAATCCTGTCCGATCTCGGCGAGCAGGTCGATGGATGTGAGGTCGAACGGTGTCGACATGAATCCGATGCCTGTCTCTCTGCAGAAATCACGCAGGGGCTCGTAGGCCGATAGCGGAAGGTGTATCTTCCGGCACATGTCAAGTTGTGACTCCACCACTCCGGTGTTCTCTTTCTGGTATTCCGCCTGGGGCGCGAACTCGGAAATGACGAGTTCCGGCACTGCGGTCTGGAACTTCACATAGTCGGCTCCCGCCTCCCTGGCGGCGACGACCATTCTCTTTGCCGTCTCGAAGTCACCGTTGTGGTTGACCCCGGCCTCGGCTATGATTATTGCTCGGTTGCGGTTCATATGCTGTATGTTTGTTGTCTGTCTTTCGTGCCGGCCTTTGCGCGACCGATGTGGGGTCGGAATTTCATGCCGTCATGCCATCGCAAAATTAGGAATAAAAGGGCGTAACGGCAAGAAAACGGGCGGAAAAGTATGTCGGAGTGGATGAAAAATAAAAAATATTGAAAAAAGTTGGTGAAAAATTTGGTGGACTCGAAAAAAAGCAGTAATTTTGCATCGCTTTAGCAGGGAACCCCTCGCCGAAAGGCGATAGATATCCGCTCCGAAAGGAATATGAGATTTGACCCCCAGTCAGTTTTTCAGAATGGATATCGGTTGGTTCCAGCTTAGCCGCCACGGGGTGTAGCTCAGTCCGGTTAGAGTGTGCGTCTGGGGGGCGTGAGGTCGCAAGTTCGAATCTTGTCACCCCGACAAAGCCGATCGCAGTAATGCGGTTGGCTTTTTTTGTACCCGTTTTCTTGGCGGATTGCACAGAAAAGTGTAAATTTGCATTCGAAGTTTAGACGACTTCGTCGTCATCCAGGAATACTCACAAAATATCTAACCCAATTCTATATATATGGAAAAGACATGGCGTTGGTTCGGACCCAACGATAAGATTACTCTCGACATGCTGCGGCAGATAGGTGTCACCGGCATCGTCACCGCGCTTCACCACATCCCCAACGGTGAGGTGTGGAGTCTGGAAGAGGTGATGAAGATGAAGGACTTCATCGAGGCGCACGGACTGCGCTGGAGCGTGGTGGAGAGTCTTCCGGTCAGCGAGTCGATCAAATACGGAGGTCCTGACCGTGACGAACTGATTGAGAAATATAAGGAGAGTCTTGCTAATCTCGGAAAAGCGGGTGTCAAGACCATTTGCTACAATTTCATGCCCGTCCTCGACTGGGCGCGTACGGATCTTGAGTATCCAAATCCCGACGGTACCTCCAATCTGTATTTCAACCGTGCGGAATTCGCATATTTCGACATCAACATCCTAAAGCGCGAGGGTGCCGAGAAGGACTACGACGAGGAGACACTGCGCCGCATGCGCGAGGAGGTGGCTCCGAAGATGGATGAGGAGGGAGAAAAACGCCTTGTAGACAATATCATAGTAAAGACCCAGGGCTTCGTCAACGGAAACATATCAGAGAAGGATCTCAATCCGGTACAGAAATTCCGCGACCTGCTTGCCCTCTACAGAGGCATCGACGCGTATGCCCTCCGCGCCAACATGGCATATTTCCTCAACGCCATCATGCCGGTATGCGACGAGTATGACATCAATATGTGCGTGCATCCCGACGATCCCCCGATGCAGATACTCGGACTTCCGCGCATCGTGACATGCGACGCCGACATCAAGGCCTTCCTCGATGCAGTGCCCAACCCTCACAACGGCCTTACCTTCTGCGCCGGCTCACTGAGCGGAGGCGCGCACAACGATGTGCCCGCGCTGGCTAAGAAATATGCATCGCGCACCCACTTCGTGCACGCACGCATCTGTAATGTGCTTCCTAATGGCGACTTCAAGGAGTCATCGCATCTCGACCCGAGGCTGATCGATGTGGTGCGCACCTTCGAGACCGAACGCCCCGGAGTGCCTATGCGTGTGGACCATGCCCCGCTGATGCTCGGCGACGAGAAGATGGGCTACAACGCCGGATATTCCTTCCATGGCCGCATGCTCGCGCTGGGAATGGTATCCGGAATCATGGCTACCGTAAACGAGGATTTGAAAAAAGCAAAGAAATAACATCATCATGAAAAAGACATTCTCAAAAGAAGAGGCGCAGGCGTGGGTCGACAGCCGCGCGTGGGCTAAAGGACTCGACCTCAAGGCTGACGCCACCATCGACGCTGTGGAGTTTGCGGAGCAGTATGCCGCCAATCCCGAACTCTGGGACGCTCTTTTCGCCTGGATCAAGGATACCGACCTCAAGACAGTGGCCGCCGGCAAGCACGATATCGTGCCCGGACGCCTTTGGGTCAATATCCTGGAGTATACCCCCAAGAGCGCTGAAGACACAAAGATCGAGAGTCACGAGAACTTCATCGACCTGCAGTACACCTTCGTGGGCGATGAACTGATGGGGCTCGCCGGTCATGTGATTCCTACCGGACCGTACGATCCCGTAAAGGACAAGACCAACTACACCACTGATGAGCCTGTGTCATATGTAGAGGCTCCCAACGACACCTTCTTCCTGTATTTCCCTAAAGACATGCACCAGCCCTCAGTAAGGGCGCACGAGAATGCCGGACCGAGCCGTAAGGTGGTCGGCAAGATCGAATATGCGAAGTGACAGGCATATACCTGATGCCACATGGACAGCGGGGCTATTGCAGGCTCCGCTGCCTGCGTATTGAAACATTATGGTTGTTGCCGCGTTATGATGATATGACACTGTAATATCGTATATGACATGGATATCATCATAAACATAGTAGGGTATGCCGCCGCCATATGTATGGTGTTCGGTTATCTGCCACAGGCCATAACGACAATGCGGACACGCGACACGGAAGGTATCGCCATGCCGACGTTTCTCATGCTCGGTGTCGGTTCGGTGCTGTTTGTGGCGCAGGGCATTCTGACAGGCAATCTGCCGTTGGTCATCACCAACGCCATAACCACTGTCTGCTCGGCGATCATCTTCTGCATAAAGACGCGCAACGACAGGAAAAAGAGAAGTAAATGAGACCCACTGAAGGTCTCGACTGTAATCAGACACGATAACTCTACAACGAATTGGACAGGATATTGCTTACCGGGGCATCCGGAATGCTCGGCAGGTATCTGCTCGCGGCTTTGAGAGAAGATAACGACGTCACGACTCTTCAGAGGCATGACGCAGACATTATTTGTGACCTCGCGTCTAATGTGCCCGACCTGCGTGGACGGCACTTCGACCTTGTGGTCCATGCGGCGGGAACGACCGACGACAACGCGGCTGTCGTCACCAACTATGAGGGCACGCGCCATCTTCTCGAGGCCCTCGCGTCAGATCCTCCGGCAAGGCTCGTGCTTGTCTCGAGTTGGGAGGTGTATAGTCCGGAATCGGGCGAGGACGTAGGCGAGGAGTATCAGAAATGGGCCTCGACCAAGACCGGCCAGTCAAAGGCGCTTGCCGAGGACCTTGCCGCCGGATGGTGTCGTGAGCATGGCGTGCTTCTTACGGTTGTCCGCCCGGCCCGGATGATGGGCAAAGGAGTGGGAGGCGAGATGCTGCGGATGTTCAACGACGTGGCATACGGACGGTATATCCATGTCAGGGACAATGACGCGCGTCTCAGTCTCGTGTGTGCCTCCGATGTCGCCCTCGCCATAAAAAGGCTCCATTCCATCGGGGGAATCTACAACCTGACCGATGGGAGGGGGGCGCGCTGGATCGAACTTGCCGATGCCATGAGTGCCAATCTCGGAGCCATGAAGCGGCAGACCCATCTGCCTGCCAGATGGGCGGATCTCGCATGGCGCTATGCCTCGTGGATTCCGGCGGTAAAGGCATCGCTGTCCCCCGCTACGCTCGCGCGTAGAAGCACGACGCTGACCCTCTCTGACGCGGCGGTCCGTGCAGCGTTGTCCGACTGGAAGCCTTACCCTGTCCTTGAGGTGATCGGGCGCGAATGCGAGGATTATCCCTATCTCGATCAATTTTGAATGTTGAATGTTGAATTTTGAATTGTAGTCCCGGATTGGGTATCCTGAATGTTGCAACGGGTATCTTGAATGTTGAATTTTGAATCAATAATCCGCGGGAGTGCTATAATTGTGAATTCTGCATTAGAATAGTGCATTGTAATTGTGCATTATGCATTATGAATTATGCATTGAAAAAGTGAATTATGCATTTTGAATTATGAATTATAGTAAATGAGCTGGATAAAGGATTTTTTTGACGCGGTGTTGTCTTACGGTAAGGTGCTGCTTTTGTCGGGACGCCCTTCCCGGGCCGGAGCCATAAGGGATTGCCGCCTGATAGTCATGGGAAATGGTCCGTCGCTCCGCGACACTATACAAGATCATAAGGACATACTTGTCAGTTCCGACACCCTTGCTGTCAATTTCGCGGCAAATGCCGGGAGTTATTTCGAGTTGCGCCCATCCATCTATGTGCTTGCCGACCCTCATTTCTTCCGTCTTGATTCAGCCGGAAAGTCATCGGATCCCAACGTAGACCGTCTTTGGGACAATCTCTCGCATACCGGCTGGAAGATGTCGCTCTACGTGCCATGCCGGTCAAAAATCCCCGAATCCATCGAAAAAAATGGTAATATCAGTATAAGGCGATATAATCTCACACCCGGCGAGGGTCTTGCAGGACCGGTACATTGGCTCTACAGGCATGGACTCGCCATGCCGAGACCGAGAAACGTGCTCATCGCATCGCTCATGGTCGCACTCAGGGAAGGCTACCGCGACATCGCGATCGTCGGCGCCGACCACACGTGGAGCCGCGACCTCTGGGTTGATGACAATAACCGTGTCATATCGGTGCAGAAGCATTTCTATAAGGACAATGACAAGGAGTTCGAGCGGGTGGCACAGGAGTATGCCGGCTATCATCTCCACGACATACTCAACAGCCTGACTGTCGCTTTCCGCTCATACCATCAGATAGCGGCCTATGCCGGCACTCTCGGTGCGAGAATCGTAAACTGTACTCCGGGAAGTTTCATCGACGCCTTCGGGCGGACCCCGCTCTTCTGACCTAGGATCAAATAAGAAAAACCGACTGCTTATGAATAACATGAAAGGATGGCTGGCGTTGTCGCCTATGATAGTATTCCTTCTGCTCTATGTGGTGGTATCCGCCGCTATCGGCGACTTCTACAGGATTCCAATATCGGTGGCTCTGCTCGCCGCCTCGATGTGGTCGATACTCATCTACAGGGGCAAAAGCCTCAAGGAGCGCATTGAGACCTTCTCATCCGCCGCTGCGAAGAGCGATATCCTCTATATGATATGGATTTTCGTGCTTGCGGGTGCTTTCGCCTCTGTTGCCAAGGAGATAGGAGCGGTCGATGCTACCGTTAGTTTCACGTTGGGAATCTTCCCTTCCGAATACATAGTGCCTACGCTTTTTGTAGCCTCCTGCTTCATATCTTTCTCAATCGGCACCTCGGTCGGTACTGTGGTGGCGCTCACGCCCTTGGCCGCGGAACTGGCGGCTGCCGGTGGCGGCAGCGTGCCTTTCTTTGTAGCCGCGGTGCTCGGAGGCGCATTCTTCGGCGACAACCTGTCGTTCATTTCCGACACCACTATAGCCGCCACCCGTTCGCAGGGATGCAGGATGCAGGATAAGTTCAAGGTCAACTTGTGGATAGCCATGCCTGCCGCTATAGCCACGCTTATAGCGTATGTGTTCCTGACCCATGGAGTTCCGGACATTCCCGCGCCGCAATACTCAAATCCGTGGCTGATGCTGCCATATGTAGTGGTAATCGCTACAGCGGTGTGCGGTGTCAATGTCACTCTTGTGCTGACGGCCGGAATCGGCAGCGCGGTGCTACTCGGAATCATCAACGGGGTAGACGTTCTCGACATGGCGGGCTATATGGGCACTGGAATCGAGGGTATGGGTGGTCTGATCATCATCACGCTCCTTGCCTCGGGAATGCTTGGGGTAATCAAGGCGTGTGGAGGCATCGACTTCATATTGCAGGGGCTGACAGGGCGTATCTCCGGCCTGCGTGGAGCACAGGGAGTGCTTGCGGTGCTTGTGGGTATAGTCAACCTGTGTACCGCCAATAATACAGTCGCCATCATTACCGTCGGCAGTCTTTCGAAGGCCATATCCCGAAGATACGGTGTAGATCCCCGCAAGAGCGCATCGATTCTCGACTCTGCCTCATGTGTGGTGCAGTGTCTCATACCTTACGGAGCGCAGACCCTTCTCGCCACCTCGCTCGCCGGAATATCGCCTGCGGCACCGTTCCCATACCTGTATTACCCATGGGCACTGGCCATTACCCTGGCCCTGTCGGTCATCTTCCTCTTTCCGCGCCGTTACAGCCGAAAGACCGTCAAAGATAACGTGTGACTCCCCCGCGCCTGAAAATGGCAGCCGTTTTTTTCGATGGATTCAGAAGAATGGTGAGTCCGGGATATGCGGAGGCTGTAGGAAAATCATCTGTATGGTCGGTAATGAATGACTCAAGTCTGAGTTCCTTGTCTCTCTGCAGTTCCTGTATCCCTGCCAGTTTGGCGGATCCGCGCATCTCCAGATAGTCTTTCTTGTCTTCGGTAAACCGTGTGGCTACTACGCCGTCATAGCCGAGAAGTCTGGCGAGAGGTGCGGCATACTCCTCCATGGCCGCTGTCGCGATATATACGGAGCATTCGCTGAGACGTGGCGCGTCCACATAGTCCGTGACCGTGTGGTTGATGCGCCTCGCCATCCTTGATGCAAGCCATTCCCAGTCGGAATCAAGCAGATGCCTTCTTGCCGACTTCGTTAGATGCCATTTCATGGACCTGTGGCTTATGGCATGGAGTGTCCTGAGACCCATCCACCATAGCGATGCGATGTGTGCTCCCACCGCCTTCCGGCGCAGTAGCATCCAGGGAAGGTGGATCATGAATATATGCATTGAATTGGCTGCCAGAAGCGTGCCGTCGAGGTCTACGAATGTGGCGCCTTTTTTTGATTTTTGAAGTCGTTCGACCATGGGAATCTAATCAATGTGCGGTTACTGAAAAGTGCGAAGTCCGGCCTTATGCGTGGATTGTTGGTGGTCACGGTAATCACCGCTATCCTAAGACGCAGCCGGGGATTCGTATTTCTTAACGATTCTGCTATGGCAAATAGTGTGTCGCCGCTGTCTATGGCATCGTCGACTACAAGGATCTCGGGAGTCTCGGTATCCTCAAGCAGCCTTCTAAGGCCTTCGGGTAGTTCAACACCCGGAGTAGCCTTGTCGGCTTTCATCCTGTGCAGCAGTGAGAGTATCGATGACTCTGCCATCCTCATCATGTCGAGTACCGGAAGGGGAAGACGTTTCAGAATGCGTGACAGCATGCCGTTTTTCCGTTTTGTCGAAGGTCGCTGCAGCGAAACATCGTAGCGGTCGCCATATCCTGATGATGGAAAGAAACGGCAGAATGCATCGCATACGTAGGAGCCGCCGCGCCTTACAGCCACGATGGCGTCGTAGCGTGCCGCAGTCCCGTTTCGCACCATATCCGCAAGGTGGCGGCATTTCTCTTCGAATGTCCGGTTGTCAAGAGTCAGAACCTGCATATGAGTCGTATAGCCGGCATGCCGAGATAAGACACCAGGGCGCCGATTTTATTCTTTAGTCTTACGTTCCGGTCAAGCAGTTCGCTGCTTCTCTGCTCCCTGATGACCTTCAGGCATCGGGCGCGCTGTCCCGGATTGTCGATGTGATGGCGCTCCATCTCCACCAGCATGTTGAAATGCGCGCTGAAGCGCCTGTCTTTTGCTGCCCGGAGAAGCTTGCCGCCGCGCTTTTGCATATGCTCCACTATTCGGTCGGTCACGTCAAGGGCGTCAAGACGTGCTTCCGACCATGTGTTGATGAAACTGTCCGGATTGTCGCGGTAGAGATATACGGTGCGGTCCGTCACGCAGACCTTGTCTACCTGCTCAAACGCGCGGTAAAATAGGTCAAGGTCCTCATAGCGGCATTTCCTGAATCTCAGTGGAGTCTTGCCCTTGAAGACAGAGGAGTGAAAGAGCATTCCCCAGGGGTTGTTGAGTATCTTTTTCTGATATAGTCCGGTGATTATGGCCTGGTCTGATGTCATGACCTCGTATTCCCCCTTTCCGCTGTCCACGTGGAAAGTCATGTCTTTCGTAAAGCCCCCCGCCACTATGCGGCAGCCGGTAGAAGCGGCGGCCGAGACGAGTACCTCAAGCGAGTCGGGAAGAAGAAGGTCGTCGGCGTCCATGAAGGATATCCATTCGCCGCCTGCGATGTCTATGCCATGGTTTCGCGCGGCGGATACCCCTTCGTTTTGCCGGCTTACGAGGCGGAACCGGGAATCTATACTGCATACACGGCGGCATATTTCGCCGGAATCGTCGGTACTGCCGTCATCTATGAGTATAGCCTCGAAATGCCCGTAGGTCTGGGTGCGCAACGAGTCGAGAGCATCGCTCAGCCATGCTCCGGCATTGTAGACCGGGACTATTACGGAAATGAGTCCACGGTTCTCGGTCGCGTCCTTTACCATGACTGCAAAATTAATAAATCTTTCGCAAATAAAAAAGCCCCGAAAGGCTTTCGTCCTTTCGGGGAGTGCACGATATCCCGGTCTCTGAGTTCCTTGAGGTCCTTAAGGCTTTATGATCATTGGCCGGGGTTATGTCGTGGAGTGGAATGGTCAGAAGGGGTATTTGCCGGCTTCGGAGCCTTCCATGATGGCTTTCACTATTTCCGTAGCCTTCACGTCACCGGTCTGTCGGTTGAAGATCTCGCCAGTATCCCAGAGGAAAGGTACCATTCCGCGTTCTTTACCGAACTGTGACACGCACTTGTCGAAGTAAGCGCGTGAGGCCATGTTGGCGGCCTTGTCCTCGGCCTTGAGTCCGGCAGGATTGGTCACGATAGCGCCATATTCGCCGATGACTACGGGGATTCCTTGCTCGACAAAGAGTTTCCTCATCTTGTCAAACTGCTTCTTCATGTACTCCTCGTCGCCCCATGTCGAGTTGCGGTCGGAGCCTGCCACAAGGTTCGGTTTTCCCCAGAAATAGGCCATCTTGCCCCAGCTTTCGTCCTTCTCCATGCCGCAGAAGTTCCACGGGTCATAGTAGTGGATCTCAGCCATGAGCCGGTCGGCTGCCTTGTCGGTCGGGAATACCTTCATTAGTTCGACGGTCTTGTCTATGTTGGTGGCCGGTCCCTGGAATATGAGTGTGCGGAGCATATTGTTGCCTCCGGTGGCGCGTACCGCGTCTACGAATACCTGTTCGTATTCGAGAAGGACTGCCATTTCCTTGGAGGTCAGTTCTCCGCTCCTGCCCTGATAAGGCTCGTTTGTTCCGGCGAAGAGCAGACGTTCGTTGTAGCCGTTGAGGTATGTGGCGATCTGGGTCCATAGCGCCTTCTGCTTCGGAATCACCTTATCCTTGCTTTCCTCGTTGACGTTCTCCTCAAGCCATCCTCCGTCCCAGTGGATATTGACGATGGCATACATGTCGCGGCTTACGATCCAGCCGACAACCTCGCTCACGCGTTCAAGCCATTTCGGATCGATTGTATTCTTCTCGCGGTCGATGATGTAGCCGTCCCAAGCGCAAGGGATACGCACGGCGTTGAATCCGGCTTCCTTCAGTCCCTGAATATACTTCTCGTTGACCATAGGATTGCCCCATGCTGTCTCTCCGCCGATAGCCTCCATGGTGTTGCCGATATTGATGCCTGCATGCATGTCGGCTGCTATCTGCTTAGCGGTCAGGTTGAGGGGACTCTGCGATTCGTTTCCGTTCTGTGATATGGTGACTGTGAGCGGATTGGGACCGTTCTTGTCGGAGGGTGAGATTACTATTGATGCGGAGCGTCCTGAAGTCGCGGCGTTGGGAGCCACCGTAAATTCGATAGTGGCGTTCTCTACAGCGCGTGTCTTGTCGATTGTGATCCAGTCGGCTGTTGACTCTACCGTGTATTCAAGATTGTATGCTATTTTCAGGCTTCCCTTGCCTCCTTCAGGGGCAAATGGTTTCTGGGCCTCCTCTAAAGCGGCGGCGTCAGCCTCAAGCACAGGTTTTGCCGATTGCAGAAGTTCTACTTCTGCGGTGTTTGATCCGGCTTTGACTACAGCCACGGCCTTGCGGTCGTCGCCGGCAGGATTGGCTGCTGCGGAAAGAGTATACTTGTATATGTTTTTCTGTGACCCGGTCACTTCCGGTTCTCCTGCCGTGATCCATGATTCTGATATGGATATTTCAGGTTTGGCGGAGGCCTTTACGGTCAGCACATTGTCGCCACCCGTGATCGGGAATTGAAGTGATTTCGCGGAGCATGTGAAATCATCGCCTATAGGTGGTGTGGGATCGTCTTTCTCGCTGCATGCGGCAATTGTGAATGCGAGCATGAGGCTGAGAAACTTGAAGATTGTCGATTTCATGAGAATGTTATTGGATAATAAAGGGTAAAAAGGGAAGGAGGAGAGGGCTCTGC
>X108_Striped_Desert_Hamster__coassemble_200_pt1 | contig 14353 bp, 11 predicted proteins | sample X108_Striped_Desert_Hamster__metabat2_low_PE_001 | metagenome-assembled genome bin X108_Striped_Desert_Hamster | reverse complement strand
GAATATACCAACAAACTTGCAGGTATCGGTTATACCCATGTGACCCGTTCTGAGCTCACCGGCGAGGAGGTGCTTCTGACCCGTGCCGAGGCAAAACTCTTCCTTGGCGATATCAACGGTGCTGTTGCTGACCTTTCGATATGGGAGAAGTCACGTCGTGAATGTCCCTCTGCAGAAGGCGATCAGGATCGTTTCGTAGATCTTACTGTTGAAAACATTCGTAGTTTCTATGTGGATGACAATCCCGGCTATGGTATTGCTAAGACTATCAACATAGACCAGATCTGCCCGTCAGAGCGTTCGATCGGTGGCAAAGATGCCATGGGTGTGCTACAGTGTATACAGCACTTCCGCCGCATTGAGATGATCCATACCGGTATGCGCTGGTTCGACATCAAACGCCTTGGTCTTGAGTTTGACCGCAAGATCGGCAAGGACGGACGCGACCACCTTGGCATCTTTGATGAGCGCAAGGCCATTCAGATTCCCGCGGAAATCCAGGCTGCCGGAATGCAGAGCAACCCTCGCGCGAGCGACAAAGACAATAAACTCCAGTCTCCCGATGCATTGGAACGTGTATACTAATATCGGTATTGAAACAACATTGATTCATAATTCTGACATAAAATGAGAATTTCAAGATATATAATCGCAGCAATGATCGCACCTCTCTTCGCGTCTTGCTCTGAAGAGGAACTCGGTCCCACTATCTTCCCCGATGTGAGCGACGATCCGGATCCCTCCTCCTATACATATAAGTTCGACAAGTGGCTCAACCAGAACTTCCGTGACGTCTACAATGTAGACTTCAAATACCTCATGGAAGATGTGGAGGCAGATATGGACTATAATCTCGTGCCTGCCACATACGAGAATGCACGTGACCTTGCGCTTCTGACTAAATATCTCTGGTATGATTCGTACGAAGAACTTGCCGGTCCGGATTTTATCAAGAGCTATGGTCCCCGAATCCTTCACCTCGTAGGTTCTCCCGCGTACAACCCTAACACAGGAACTGAGACTCTCGGTCTTGCCGAGGGTGGTCTTAAGGTGACTCTTTTCAAGGTAAACGAGATGGATCTTGACGACATCAACATGATGAATGAATACTATTTCCGCACCATGCACCATGAGTTCGGTCATATTCTTCACCAGACAAAGTCATATCCTACCGACTTCAATCTTCTGTCTACAGGTCGTTATGATGACGGCTCTTGGCAGTCTAAGCAGCCCGGTTATGTAGCGTCGCTCGGTTTTGTTACCCCTTACGCCTCCTCGCAGGCTCGTGAGGACTTTGCCGAGACAATCGCAAATTATCTGACACGTACTGATGATCAGATGGACCTTATCCTATGGATGGCACAGCAGGGCTGGACTACCGGTAGCGGAAAGGCTGAGGGTGAGATTGAGGATGATGATGCAGACTATTTCTGCTATTACTACAAAGAGGATCCCTCCGACGATTCTACCATCAAGTATTTCCTTACCTCCCGTGAGCGCGGCTACGGCGTGTATCGTATGGGACTTGTCGGCGAAAGTGGCGAGTATCTTACTACGGTTGAGGAAGTAGAGGAATATCTCGACTTCATGCGCGAGCGTCATGAGATTTTCCCTGTGGTGGATAAGGACGGAATTGACGGACATGATATGATTCTCACTAAGCAGAGTATCGCGCGTAACTGGTTTAACGACCAGTGGAAGATATCTTTCGACAGACTGCGCGAGATTGTTCAGCGTCGTCAGGCAAACTTCAATGTCGAGGAACTCCGTAAGGCCGTCGACAATATACAGTGAGAATCATAAGCAGTATAATCAGTAATGACAACGATTCAAAAATGAAAAAATCATTATATATCGCGGCTTTTGCAGCCCTCGCTCTTACCGCATGTTCGAATTCTCAGGACGAGATTTTCGATCAGTCGGCTGCAGAGCGTCTTGAACAATACAAGAAGGACTACACGGAGGTGCTTACTGCCGATGGTGGACTCTGGACTATGGAATATTTTTCCAATGAGGAGGAACCCGGCTATCTCTTCGTGATGAAATTCAGTACGGATGGATCTGTTACTATCTCTGCCAACCATAAATGGATTGGCGGCGAGTTCAAGCAGCAGACCTCCCTGTGGAAAATGATTGCGGACAATGGCCCGGTACTTTCTTTCAATTCCTACAACTCTCTCTTCCATATATTCTCTGATCCGGCTAATATCACTGGCCCTGACGCACCGAAGGGTGACAATGATGATGATATCAATGAGACCGGATATGGACATAATGGAGACTATGAGTTCCAGGTTATGGACGTTTCGGAAGACCGTAACACGGTTCGTCTTCTCGGAAAGAAAAGACTTATTAATATCTATCTGCGTCGTCTGAATGCTGATACCGATGTTCAGGCCTACATGGATGAATACAAGAAGATTGAGACTAATCTTTTCTGCAAGGAGATTAATAATCTGATCTTCGTCGAATCAAACGGTGAACGTTATGTAGTTAACAATGCCTACAAGGGTATCCTTTCAATATACCCTGAGGCGGGTGATCCTGTAGATCAGACCCGTTCCGGTAATTTTATTATCACGACCAATGGTATCCGTTTCATGAAGCCGCTTGAATTTGTCAATGCCGCGAAGGAAGAAAAGTGTATCGAAGAGTTCAAGTTTGTGAATAATTATAGCCTTGCGCTTGTAGATGATGAGAATTCAGTGCTCAATGCAGGATCATTTGAGGAATTCATATATAATAATAAGCGCACTCTGAAGGTTGACCTGAAATCATTGTCTGGAAGTGTAAAGGATAATGTGGATGCTCTTAATGCTCAGATTAAGGCCCTCTATAATTATAAGTCAGCAGCTCTCAACGACTTTGTATTTGAGTATAATGAATCATCAAAGACATATGTTGCTAAACTGTCGTTCCGTATCAGCAGCAAAGGCTATGATACAAATAAATTCAATACTGTCTTTTCAGATGCGGACGGTGCTGCTAAAATCAGTATAAATGGGGCTTTCGATGATGGTTCACAACTCGCGCTTAATGCGTATTCCGAACTTCAGAATCTCTTTAATCTTCTGAATTCATCGACGATGCAATATACATCCGGCAGTGAGTGCGGTCCCAAAAATATCACCCTTTCTTTGGGTAACGGTTCTCTGAAGATGACTGCGATTTAATCAACTAATTATTATAATTTTAAACTTAAATCTTATGGTAAGACAAATCCTTCTTCTGGCAGGTGTCGCTGTAGGTATGACGGCTTTTGCCGACAATCAGACAGTCAACGAACTGCAGAATCAGACCAGAATGGCCAAGTCCGTATCTTTAATGGAAAAGGCTCCGGTTGTCGCTAAGATGAACGACGGCTCAAACAGTGTAGCAAAGTCAGCAAAAGCTGCCGGTATGGGCGTTCAGTGGAAACGTCCTGCAGGACAGTTCTGGGGCATGGGCTATAGCCCTGAAACAGGTAGTGCATATTATTTCACTCCGCTTGTAGTTCGTCCTTGGGTAGATTATAAGTTTGAGAACATCTCAACAGCCAAGGGAACTCCGACTTGGAATATTGAACAGTATGATAGCAAAACACAAGACTATGTTACATCGAAGTCTAACGAAAAGGATGTGACTGTTCAGTATGTTTGGGGTGAGACTCCCGGTGTTCCTCTCCTTTCATATCCGGCTAATAGCAAATATGCTCAGATGTATGACGAACAGGAACTCATTACTAAGTTCCCTGTTAATATTGTGGCAAATAAGGATATTAAATCCTCATTCGGTGCTTCTATGCCTGTAAGCTCACACTATTATGGTTTTTTCACACGTCATAAATCTGAAGGTTCGCTTATTCGTTATACCGGTGCAAAGGACTATTCCGGTAAAACAAACGGAAACTGGTTTGGTACTAATGCGCAGGGAATCAATGCTCAGGCAACCCGCTTTGAGAAGCCTGACCAGCCCTATTTGCTGAATTCGGTATACTGGTTCTATGGCTATATGAACAATATTCCTACAGAAATACCTTTGAAGGCATATGTTTTCAATACAGAAAATGATGCCGCAGAAGCAGAGACAACCAGTGGTGCAATTGTTGAAATAGCAGAACTGGGTGATCTTATTGCTGTGTCAGAAGCTGTTGTTCCGGTGACAGTTTACGACAAGAACTCTAATGGTAGCGATCTCGTTGAATTTAAGTTCTACGAAACAAATCCTGTTACCGGTGCCAAGACAGAAGTAAGTCTTGAGATTGAAGATGATATCATCGTTGTTGTTACCGGATTCGATGCCGATCTCGGAAATGGTGGATTCATTTCATCTATGATTTCTCAGGATCAATATGATGAAGGCTATGGCAACCTCGGCTTCCTTGGAAGCATGGAGGTATCAGAAGACGGTACAATGAGCTATGCTCTGACTGCGCTCAAGAACTTCTTTAGTAATCCTCTTCCCAACACAACTCTCGGCGTACTCGCTGACGTGACGTATCCCTGGCTTGTAAATGGCATGGGAGATATGGAGTTTGTAAGACTTGCAAATGATGGTGAGACAACCGAAACTAATCAAGGCCTTTCTTATCAGCTGATTCTTATGTCTACATCAGAGACTGCTGACTTTGAGATTACATTCGATGGCAAGGATGAATGCGATTGGCTTTCAATTACAGATCTCTATGACGATTACGAGATAAATAAAGAAACTGGTGAAGATGAGTTCACTGGCATGACTATGGTAGAGTTTACTGCCAACCCCAACCCGAACGACGAATCTCGCACTTGTAAGGTAAAGGTGTCTATCCCTGCTGCTTCTTATGAAATCGACTTCCTTCAGGGCTCAAAGGCTGAAGGTGCTGTTGACGTAGTTGTTACAGAAGGTGACACTCAGTACTTCGACCTCGCTGGCCGCCGCGTGATGAACCCCGAAAAGGGTCTCTACATCAAGGTTAACGGCAACAAGGCAGAAAAGGTTATCCGCTAATCTATCCACTACTTAAGAAATATTGAAGGATTCCGGCTCTTTCAGCCGGAATCCTTTTTCCATTCCGATCCCATCTTGTTTCATATATCCCACTCCAATGCTAACCCACATCCCCGTTACATAAAGGAATTTACGACTAATAAACGCCCAACTTCCTTACAATTAATATTATATAACCGGTACTATGCAACTCCCAGCAATATTTTAACTTTTAACTTTTAATCAATTTGAAACACTCTTGTAACAAAAATTTCGTTACTTTGCACCACGATTATCTACACAAAGATAAATAATGGAAATCTGGTTCATAATACTACTGGCCGCAATTGCTGTGATAGCCATTACCTTGCTGCTCTTTTTGGCACTGCTTGGTGATGACACTATCCGTATGCACAACATCAGGCATCGCCGGGGTGAGTATATAAATGACCAGACGGCCGTGATCTATCAGACGATCATGGACACCACTGACTCTGAAAAGGCATATCTGCTATTCATTGAATACGTCTTCACCAATCTTCGTCAATTCCTTAGATTCGTGCCTAATTGTCTTACATCCGTAAGCGAGGCGTACTACGCCAACGATATCGCAACAATGACAAAAGGGCTTAAGGATATTGCCGATATGCGTGTCGAACTGAAAGACCAGAAGATAACACAGGATGAATGCATAAAGCAGATCGACCCAAAATATGTGATCGAGAGTGCCGCATGGATTCACTTATCGACCGATCTTCGTTTCGCTATTGTCGACGGCATAAAGCGTATTATAGATGTCACTCTTGACTACGGACGCAATTACAGTGAGCCTATACCCAAGAAGTATGCGGAGCAGCTTCAGTTTATGGTTGAGGACATATGCAATATATGCAAGACCTCACGTGACCTGATAGGTACCGGCGACATAGAGGCGATGCGTGAGCTCCGCAAGCGAACCGACATAATCAAGTCGGAGTCTTACGATACCGCACAGCGCCTCTATGAGCTCCTTCATGACGGCCGGAGTGAGATTGATGATGACCGTAGGCTTGCCCTCAGTTACGTCCTCAATGCCCAGCAGGAATGTCATTGCATCATCTACGCATTGCGTCGCCTCGCGCTCTGTAGCCTCTGCCTCACACTGTCGCTCAAGGACGGCTATGTATCTCCACGCTCCGATGCCACCGCGAGCGCCTCGATAAGGCCGCTCTGATGGCATCGTATCAGAGAGTAAGTGTCCGCTAACGGACACTTCATTGTTTCATATCAGTACATCATCCCATATCAGTACATCGGCTTGAATCCTTCCGACTTTTCAAATCTGTCGGTCACATCACCTACGAGGTCGGTATGCTTCGTCGTGTCAAGACGCAGGATCTTTCCGCCCGGAGCGAGATTGCATTTCTTTAGGTCTACATAGTAGTAACCGGGATTTGTAACTATATCGAAATAGTAGAGCCTGTCGCGAAGATTCGAATAACTTCTCCACTGCGTGCTGCTGAGGTTTGGCTCGCCTACGATATTGTATGTGTATGGCACGCTTGAGTTGACAAGTATCGAGCGTGTGATGGCTGCACCGAGCTGTGCGTCGCCTGTAGCCTCCACATGGTGTGCGAAATAGTTGGCACGCACGCAACGGTCCGGACTTGTGACTGTGCCGGGAAGCATATGCTGTCCGCCGATCTTGTCCCAGTAATTCACTATAGCCGTCATGGCCGGCCATTGAGGATCGTTGGTCATTGCCCGTATATCGCCCGGATCATAGATGTTCAGTTTACCGTGGTCAAATTCGAAGATGATGCTTTTGCCGGAGGCATCGGTCACTCCCCAGTGGAGCGTGGAGACTGTTCCGCCGTCGAAAGTAGCGCCCTCGATCTTGAACGGGGTAGTGGTGATAAGTTCGCGCACTTCATCTGTAGTCGCGCAGTTATCAAGAATCCATGCCACTATCATGGCCAGAGAGATTGCCGGGTTCTTCTCGCGGACCTCGTCGCTGTAGACGGTTCCCTTGCAGAAGAGACCGTTGACTGAGAGCCCTTTCTCGTTCAGTCCTTCGGTAATGCCACCGTCGTAACCTACGGCATAGGCTGCACCGTACTTTGATACCCAGTTGATACCCTCGGAAGAGGATGAGCCCTGTTTGAATAGGCCGGCCGGGTACACATAGAGATATGTAGGTATAGGAGTCTTCCAGTCAAGCGACCGCCCTACGACGTACAGGCTGTCGGCACCATGGTATATGACTCGTGTGCAGGCATCACCCTGCGCCGGCATAAGAGCCGCGCTCGCGCCCATCACGCCAAGCGCGATCAATTTGTGGAATCTTTTCATAGCAATCGAGATTAAGTAATATTCTTCTGACACTAAAACGCTCCCCCCCTCCCAAAAGTTGACGACTAACCGGAGCTTTTTATACCGGACTTCTCGCTATAGACTAATTAGACTTTCAGTGGCTTTGCCTTGGAAGTGGAAGGACTCTTGTGGCTCGTATATTACCGGCAAGGCAAGTAGATTAGAACTATCGCGTTTCGGAAATGGGGAGTAGATTAAATTTTTGTAAAAAATACGTGGGATTATCAGATTTTTTCAGAATTTTTTACTAATTTTGTGTCAGCACTAAAAAATCTGCTATGGAAATTTACAGAATACTCGTTGTCGATGACGAACCCGACCTCTGCGAAGGACTGAAACTCAATCTCGAAATCGAAGGTTATGAGGCCGATACGGCATATTCAGCCGAAGAGGCCCTTGAAATGGATCTTCCTTCCTACGACCTGATACTCCTTGATGTCATGATGGGAAAAATGTCAGGTTTCGAGATGGCCCGCGTTCTCAAGCGCAATCCGGCTACTGCCGAGATCCCCGTGATCTTCTGCACCGCGAAAAGCGCTGACGACGACATGATAGCCGGTCTGAACCTCGGTGCTGACGACTACGTCACCAAGCCCTACAATGTTCGCAATATTCTCGCCCGCATCAAGTCAGTGCTTCGACGCACCGAGAGAGGAGGCGCTCCCGCCCCGGCTCCTGTTAGGGAGGAACCGAAGCAGAAACGTGTGCTCAGGGAGGAAGGCCTCGTGGTCGATCTTGACCAGATCGTATGTACCATAGACGATATCCCTGTCAGGATGCCGCGCAAGGAATTCGAATTGCTTTCGCTTCTCATGAGCAACCCGGGCAAGATTTTTTCACGCGACGATATTCTCCAGAAAGTATGGTCGGATGAGGTGGTCGTGGTCAACCGTGTTGTTGATGTCAATGTCACCCGTCTCCGTGCCAAGATCGGAAAGTATGGGAAACTCATCGTTACCCGTTCAGGCTACGGCTACGGTTTTAAAGTCTGATATATGTCGCAGTTCAAGGTAAGTTATTCCATCAAGATCTTCATACTTGTCGCCGCTACCGTCGCGCTATGTGAGGTGGCCTTCCTCGCGTTCCAGTATTCGCGTGAGCGACAGTATAGGCAGGACCGGCTCAACGCACAGCTTACCTTGCTCAACTATCAGCTTCTCGACCACTACGAGGGTGGAGTGGTCAACGTAGAAGAATGGGAGAGGACCATCGATCTCCCTATCAAGAAACTGCAGCTTACAATAATCGACTCAGACGGCAATGTCGTATATGACAATGTCGGGACCAGGAAGATAGAGAATGCCCTTAGCCTTCCTGAAATAAAGATGGCAATGGAGTCGAGCGACAACAAGGGGTATTCCGTGCATGATACCGAGTCGGAAGACAATGAATTCTTCTACTATGCCGCGCTCAAGGAAGCGGATCTCTTTGCCCGTACGGGCGCTCTGGGGCATGATGTCGGTATCTCCGAGTTTATGGAGATTGACCGAACCTTCGTATGGTATGCGATTCTCATTTATGCCATAATCCTCTTCATATCCTATCTTGTCACTGCAAGGAGCGGACAGACCCTGAAGCGCCTTCAGAAATTCGCGCAGAAGGCGGAAAAGGGAGAGGAGATATACGACACCGAGAACTTCCCCAAAAACGAGCTGGGCAATATCGCCCATAATATCGTGCTTCTTTATGTGCGTCTGCAGCGCACCATTGCTGAGCGCGACCGCCAGGCTGCCATAGCCTTGCGCGAGGAGCAGGAGAAGACACGCATGAAGAAGGAACTCACCAACAATATCAACCACGAGCTCAAGACCCCGGTATCGGCAATATCGCTCGAGCTGGAGACTCTCGTCAATAACCGCGACCGTCTCACTGAGGCTCAGCGCAACAAACTGATAGACCGCTGCAAGGCGAATTCCGACCGTCTGCTGAATATGGTGCAGGATATCCTCACCCTGAACCGTCTTGATGATGGTGCCGATGCCATACAGAAAGAGCATCTGTCGCTGCGTGACATCGTGGATGAGGTGCTTGAGAGTGTGGAGCCAAAGGCTCTTGCGGCTGGAATCGAATACGACGTGCAGTTGCCCGAAACGATGATGATGCTCGGCAATGCGCCGCTGCTTGAATCGATCATTCGCAATCTGCTGACCAACACTATTGCCTACTCAGGAGCATCGAAATTCAAGATCCATCTTCAGGAAGAGACGGAAAACAGTTACCGTATCATTATCGGCGACAACGGAAGCGGTATTCCGGAGGAGCATCACGAACATCTCTTCGACCGCTTCTACCGCATCGAGAAAGGACGCTCCAGAGCACACGGAGGCACCGGAATGGGTCTTGCCATTGTCAAGAGCGCTGCCCGTTTCCACGGCGGTGATATCACCGTGCGCAACATTCCTTCGGGAGGCGTGGAATTCACGCTTACCGTATCGAAAAAATAAGGAATAAAGTTTTATTTTATAAGGAAGCCTCTTCTGTAAGAGGGCTTTCCGTCGGCGATGTTTCAGCCGGGGCATTATCGGCCGGCGCGGTATCTTCGGCCGGTGTCATGTCGGTCGGGGCTACATCCGGCAGTGGCTCTTCGTCTTCCGTCTTCTCCTTTTTCTTCTTTTCGCCAAACGTCAGGTAGGCGCAGAGGTTGACTCCGAGCGGACCTGTACCGTAGCCGGGCACAAACCAGGGCGAGGCTCCTCCGCTGTTGTGGAGCCCGATGCGGTAGCGCACGTTCCAGCCCATGGAGAAAGGTCCGGCTACCTTCACCTTGAGGCCCGCCACGACTTCACCGTAGGTGCTGACGCAATGCTGGTCGAGAAGTTCGGTTTTGCCCGTCTCTTTGCCTAAGTCGCTCGTAGGAGATATGTCGCGTATGTCCCAGTTGTGGCTTGTGACTCCGAATCGGAGGCCTACATATGCCATATAGTCGGTCTTGGACTTATACAGGAAATTGTAGTTGATGCCGGCCTTCGCATAGAAGGCGGGACGCGCCTTGTAGTGATACAGGTTGTCGCCCTCCGTGTGGCTGCCCCATCCGATGCCTGCCTCCACTATGGGGAAAAACCAGTTGTGGAGCGATACCATGGCGCTGATGTCGTAGCTGCTGTGCTTCTGTCCTGTCAGGCGCAGTATGGCGTCGGCGAAATTGACTCCCACTGTTATGCCGTTATAGAGCGGATATGGCGATTTCACCTTGCTTGATGTCGACATGGTGTCGAGTTCGGCAAGATACAGCACCGGCTTGTCAAGCTTGTTGCCGTGTTTGTCATAGTAATGCAATACGGGCTTCTGCGGGGCCTCGTCATCGCTGTCGACCGGGGTGATCGTCCCCTTGTTGCTCTGTGCGGAGGCATACAGGCATCCCGCGGCGGAGAGCGCCGCGATCATGAATGTGCGTATGAGGGACCGTCTTACCATTCCTCGCCGATGAGATAGTTGTTGCGTTCCGGAGAGTTTCGGGTGATGAGCTCGCCTATGAAGCCGGCGAGGAAGAACTGCAGGCCCATCACCATCGCCGTGAGCGACAGATGGAAGTAGACGGAATTTGTGACGTAGAAGTGGAATGAGTCGCTGCACATGCTGACGCATTTCAGCACAAGGACCGTCAGGGTGGCGAGACACCCGATGATGAACATCAGCGACCCGAGAAGACCGAATATGTGCATCGGCTTGATGCCGAACTTCGACTGAAACCAGAGTGTCGCGAGGTCAAGATACCCGTTGACGAAACGGTCGAGTCCGAATTTGGTCACTCCATACTTGCGGGCCTGGTGGTGCACCACCTTCTCTCCGATTTTCTTGTATCCTGCATTCTTGGCCAGATAGGGTATGTAGCGGTGCATGTCGCCATAGACCTCTATATGCTTCACCACGTCCTTTCGGTAGGCCTTAAGTCCGCAGTTGAAGTCATGAAGGTTCTTTATGCCGCTGACCTTCCGGGCCGTGGCGTTGAAGAGTTTGGTCGGTATGGTCTTGCTAAGCGGGTCATAGCGCTTCTTCTTCCATCCCGACACAAGGTCGTAGCCATCCTCCGTAATCATGCGGTAGAGTTCCGGAATCTCGTCAGGACTGTCCTGGAGGTCGGCGTCCATGGTTATTACCACGTCGCCCTGCGCGCGCCGGAATCCCTCGTTGAGGGCCGGCGACTTGCCGTAGTTGCGCGAGAAACTTACGCACCTTATGCGGTCGTCATCCTTGGCAAGCCTCTTGATCACCTCAAGGGAATTGTCGGTCGATCCGTCGTTGACGAATATCACCTCATATGAGAACCCTTTTTCATCCATCACCCGTCCTATCCAGGCGCGCAGCTCGGGAAGCGATTCAGCCTCGTTGTACAGTGGCACTACTACCGATATATCCATATTCTAACCCTACATTCAAAATTCCAGATTCAACGTTCGATACATCTCCTTGTCTTCCTCCGCCTTATTGCCGACAGTGGTAAGCATGTCGCCCATCAGGGCGCCGTTGACACCGCCGGTCAGTATGCGGCGCATATTGGCCTCGGAGAGTCTGTTGCGTCCGCCGGCAAACCGTATGGTCTGCTTCGGAAGGATGAAGCGCCATACTGCGGCGCATCTCACTATGTCCTCTTCCGGGATGAGGGGAGTGTTCTCGAGTGGGGTTCCCTTTATGGGGTTAAGTATGTTCATCGGCACCGACACCACGTCAAGGTCTCTCAGCATGAGGGCGAAGTCTACGCGGTCTTCCGCAGTCTCGCCCATCCCTATGATTCCTCCTGAGCATACATCCAGTCCGAGACGGCGGGCGGCCTCTATCGTGCGGCGCTTGTCGTCCTGGCTATGGGTGGTGCACAGGTTAGGCCACATCCGGGCGCTTGTCTCCATATTGCAGTGGTAGCGTCTCACTCCTGCGTTCTTCAGTCTGGCGAGCTGCTCTTCGGTGAGAAGTCCCATCGATGCGCAGAGATAAAGGTCGGTCTCCTTCGAGAGCCTTTCGTAGAGCCGGCAGAACCGGTCGAGGTCGCGGTCTGCGACCGCACGTCCGCTTGTGACGAGCGACAGTCGCCTTATGCCGATCCGCTCGTTGCAGCGGGCGGCCTCCATGGTCTTCTCCTCGTCAAGAAAGTTGTAGGTGACGCATCCCGTATGATGGCGGGTGGTCTGCGCGCACCATTTGCAGTCCTCGCCACACATGCCGCTGCGGGCATTGACGATGGAGCATGAATCCACCCGTCGGGGATGGAAGGCGCGTGTTATGCTGTCGGCGGCATCGCAGAGCGCGTCGATGTCGGCGGCCTCCATCAGGGCGAGGGCCTCGTCGCGGCTCACGCCTTCGCCTGTAGCCGCCACTCTCTCCGCTATTTCCTTTATTCGCTTATTGTCCATAAGAATCTTGCTTGTCACTGCTGCTCAAGGCAGGCGTCGAGGGCGGCGGTGATCGCCTTGCGGTCCATGCCCCTGCCGATGAAGACGAGTTTCTCCATACGGTCGCCATATTCGGGATCCCAGTCGCGTCTTAATCCCGGCTCCTTGGCGAAAAACTCCTGAAGCTCATCCTCCGGAGCGGTGGCATACCATTGTCCGCACTCGGTGAGTTTCTTCTGCACTCCGGCCTGCTCGAACAGGAAACTCATGTCGGGATCGCTGCTGAAATAGCATATGCCCTTGCAGCGTATCACGCTCTTGGGCCACTGGCGATGACAGAAGTAATCGAATTTATTGAGGTCGAATGGCTTGCGGCGGTAGTAGACGAATGTCGAAATTCCATATTCCTCAGCCTCCCCTTCGCCGTGATGGTGATGGTGGTGATGATGGCAGTGGCACTCATGCCCCTCCTCATGGTCCGCGTGGTCATGGTGCTCATGGCAATGGCATTCCTCATCATGGTCTCCGTCATGCTCATGGTGGTCATGCTCATGGTGGTGTTCATGGCAATGGCATTCCTCATCATGGTCTGCGTCATGGTGGTGCTCGTGATGCTCTTCTGCCTCGATCTCGTCGAGAGGCTTTTCGATCTCCCTGATCCATGTGGCTGATGTAGCCACCTGTCCGAAATCGAACATGCGGGTGTCGAGGATCTCGTTGAAGTCAATGTCGCAGTAGTCACACTCGATGATCCTCGCCTGAGGCTGCAGTGCCCTGACCGCTTCCCTGATCATGACGGCATCCTCTTTCGATACCTCCGATATCTTGTTGATCAGTACAATATTGCAGAATTCAATCTGCTGCACCACAAGATTCTCGAGGTCTTCCTCGCCGTATTCCCTGACGGTAAGGGACTTTCCGCTGCCAAACTCGCTCTGGAGGCGAAGGGCGTCGACCACCGTCACGATGCAGTCCATGCGGGGCACTCCGTTGCGCAGCGCTGCCGGGCCCATCGTGGGTATGGAGCATATGGTCTGCGCTATCGGTTCCGGCTCGCAGATGCCGCTTGCCTCGATCACGATGTAGTCGAAGCGGTCGCCCTCCATGAGGTCGATGATCTGGTTGACAAGGTCCATCTGCAGCGTGCAGCAGATGCAGCCGTTCTGGAGCGCCACGAGCGAGTCGTCGGAATTGCCCACGAGTCCGTCGCGCGCTATCAGGTCGGCGTCAATATTGACTTCGCCGATATCGTTGACGATAACGGCGAAACGAATGCCTTTTCTGTTGTTGAGGATTTTGTTGAGAAGCGTTGTCTTGCCGCTCCCGAGGTATCCCGTGATCAGAAGCACGGGGGTGACTTTTGCATTAGCCATCGATTTTCAAATTGAATCTGGAGCGATAGACGGGGCTCGAACCCGCGACCCTCAGCTTGGGAAGCTGATGCTCTACCGACTGAGCTACTATCGCGTTCAGGTGGGTTTCCATTGCAAAATTAGAAAATATTTTGATACCTGCCAAATTTATTGCTTACTTATTCGCCCCACACCGATTTTTTTTGTTAATTTTGTATTGTCAAACCTATAAACGCGATATATGAAAAATCTCATGCCCATATTGACAATGCTCCTGCTAGTCACGATCCCTGCCTGTAGCGGCAAGACGGGCGACAGCGGTGCCTTTCCCGAGGACTTCAATTCCCTTTCCGTCACCCAGAAATTGACATACCTTAT
>X108_Striped_Desert_Hamster__coassemble_199_pt1 | contig 14508 bp, 11 predicted proteins | sample X108_Striped_Desert_Hamster__metabat2_low_PE_001 | metagenome-assembled genome bin X108_Striped_Desert_Hamster | reverse complement strand
CGCCCGACCTCTACGTCCCGAACGTAGCGCGCTAACCAACTGTGCTACACCCCGAGTGCAATATCAATGCGGAGGTATCCGCTCAATTGCGACTGCAAAATTAATCTATTTTTTCAGAATAACCAAATTTTCCAGATGTTTTTTATCAAAAAAAACTTTATGAGACCCAATCTGGAATATAGACTTCTGCATATTTTACCATCGGCTGATATTCGTCATATTATTCTACGACTTTATATGATTTTTACAATAACTTTAGTATCTAAAAAAGTGTTATAATTATTGAACAAGAGATAACACAGCGTTTCAATAAACATATCTGATTAGATGCCATGATAATTGCAATGATCGTGCTGTTCGTGATCGGCTACATAGGAATAGCCTGCGAACACGTGCTACACATCAACAAGGCAACTTTTGCCCTTATCTTATGCGGTCTTCTATGGACCGTCTATGCCATCCACGGACATGACCCCAATCTGTCGGAAGACCTGATCACAGCTCTCGGCGATACGTGCGAGATTGTAGTTTTCCTGATTGGAGCCATGACAATCGTAGAACTTATCGACCGTTACGGCGGTTTCAACATCATCGTGCGCCATATAAAGGCCAAGAATAAGCGCGGACTGATGTGGACCCTCGCCGGAGTGGCCTTTTTCCTGTCGGCCATTCTCGACAACATGACCACTACCATAATCATGGTAATGATGCTTAGGCGTATGCTTTCCGAGCAGAAGGAACGCTGGCTGTTCGCGTCAGTGATCGTGATCGCAGCAAATTCGGGAGGTGTATGGTCACCTATCGGCGACATCACCACCATCATGCTCTGGATGAAAAATTATGTGACCTCAGCCGACCTCGTAACCCATCTGCTGCTTCCTTCGATAGCGTCAGTGGTGATTCCGGTATGGATCGCATCATATTTCGTAAAATCGGAACCGGTTGAGGCTCTCAACGATAAGGACCAACGAGTAGGCTATGTGCTATCCGACCACCACTACGGACTTTCTGTTGCCATACTTATTCTCGGAGTGGCAGGACTTCTGTTCGTGCCTGCATTCAAGGCAATCACTCATCTTCCTCCGTATATGGGCATCCTTATATCGCTCGGCGTGCTCTGGCTGATAACAGAACTCATAGTACGCCACTATGAGCTGGACGGTAAAATTGAAGGAAGGATCTCACAGGTGGTAAGCCGTATCGACATGTCGACAATTCTTTTCTTCCTGGGTATACTTATGGCTGTAGCGGCTCTTTCCCAATCCGGAATACTCGGAGAACTGGCAGCATGGCTCAATGAGAAAGTTCATGAGGTATATGTGATCAATGTCATTATCGGTATCCTGTCGTCGATTGTCGACAATGTGCCTCTCGTGGCAGCCTGCATGGACATGTATCCGGTAATGAACGAGACTATGGCTGCCGCCACTTCAGACCCGCAGTATGCAATGCTTTTCACCGAGGGTGGACTCTTCTGGCGCCTGCTTACCTACAGTGCCGGTGTGGGAGGATCCATGCTCATCATAGGATCTGCGGCAGGAGTCGTGGCCATGGGTATCGAAAAAATATCCTTCACATGGTATCTGAAACGGATATCATGGATGGCATTTATCGGATTCCTGTCAGGCATAGGAGTCATCGCTCTTGCGGAACTCATATCTACCATGTGAGACATACATATCATCAAAGCATCAAAGTCCGCTATCCTTTTCAGGGGAAGCGGACTTATTTCATGAAACAACATTCAATGCCTATAAAGGGGTTCAAGACGCGACATGAAACAGGGCCATGACAGTTCGGTCGCAAACCGATGGCGAGCCGCCTCTCCGAGATTCCTTCGCAGAACGGGCGATGTGGCAAGTCGGCGCATCTCATGCGCCAACACCTCGGCATTGCGCGGAGCGACGAGAATGCCTTCCTTTCCATCGGTGATATATTCAGGCTGTGCTCCATTGCGGGTACATATCAAAGGCCTGCCTTCCGACATAAACTCGATGTTGGAGATGCCGAAAGCCTCCGGCTCGCTGCTTGGAAGCACTCCAAAGTGAGAAGTCCTTATGTAGTCAGCGGCATTTTCCTTATGTCTGGGCCAGTCTATCATACTCATGACTCCGGCAATTTCCGCTTTTCTCCGCAGAGAATCCACATAGTCGGGATGTCCCGTACCTACCATACGCAGACGCAACCTGACATTGGTCAGCATGGACAGCGCCTCAATGAGATAGTCAAGACCTTTACCCGGAGACAGTCGTCCAAGATACATGGCCGTGACAGGACCTTTTTCAGGTTCGGGAACGACCGGTCGCAAGTCGATGTTGAGGCTATTGTGAATCACATGCATTCGCGCATCCTCCGCAGGGGCAAGCTTGCGGAGTCTCCAGCTCGACATGAAACGGTCTTTTGCAATCCTTGACACAAATATCATCGCATCCACATTACGATATACATATTTATGAAAGGGAGAATGCCCCGCACGCCTTACATAATGACGTGTGAGCAAGACCCTGATATCAGGGCGTGATATCAACTGGCGGGCTGTCAGGGCGGCAAAGGCGTCGCGGGTGTCATGGCAATGCACTACCGTCTGTCCTGAAGAGGATCCGAACACAGCACACATCGCCTTTACAGCACCATACGACAGAAAACTGCCGAGAGGAGCAAAACTTACCGGAATACCATGATGCCTGAAAACGTCATCAACCGCTCTCGCATCACGGGTAATGGCCATGACCTCATCTCCGCAATCTCTGAAATGGCGGCAAATGTCGAGGGCGTATCGTTCCACGCCCGACCACATTACAGATGAAAGTACATGTATTACCCTCATTCAGCGCAATAACCGGGCATCAGTTGCGGGCAGCAAGCATAACAGAGAGATCGGCTGAGGGTAGTCCGGTATAAGACCCTACGAGTTTGTCCACCAATTTGCCACGATACGTCACTATACCCTGCTGCACGCCCTCGTTGGTAGATATCATGCGGTCAAAATTATCCTTTAGACGCATTTCATCAAAGAAGTTGACGAGTACGTTGCTCAGCGCCATCGCTACCGTACGGGGTACGGACACAGAAGGATGCGACTCCTTGAAATCAAGTACGTATGCGGTATCCTTGATGACTGCCGATAGGTTTTTCGGGAATTCGAAATGTCTGGTCGTTGTACCGAGCAGAATCACGTCGGCTGTCTTTACCTTATTGTAAAGCACACGCGGATGAATCATGATGGTCTGTACCTGCGGGCCACATTTACTACGGGCCTGCGCGAGCATGGAGACATCGTTATTGATCACCGTCACCTGTGCACCGGCGCTGAGAGCGGCGTTAGCAGCGGAATAAACATCCGTGCCGTCACCAATGATCAGCACCTCGCAAGGATTTATGCCGGCGACTCCGGCAAGAAGCACACCCTTGCCACCACCAAGATACGACAGATTTTCCTGCGCATACATTATTGCAGCCCTGCCGTCTATCTCATCTATGATATCCGCAAAGATAGGATCATCGTTGTGGCTATACATATTATCAAGACACCCCATCGTGATTTTCAGGTCGAGGAGCGCCTTTATGGATTCCTTGTCAATGAGTCCGGATGCCATTGTACACAGCAATGTGCTGCATGGATTCATCATCCTGATGTCGGCGGCACGCAAAGGCGTAAACGACAAGACCACCGATGCTTTCAAGGCCTCTGCTCGAGATAGTACAGTAACGCCATATTCGGCATAAGCGTCATCACTGAAAGAAATATCTATACCCGCTCCGGTCTCCATCGCCACCTTGAGTCCTGAAGAGGTCAGAAGGCCACAAGCCTCCGGAGTGAGCAAGACTCGGGTCTCGTCGGTATCTCCATAGTTGGCGAGCATGGCGATATCGGCTCTGTCACCGTCGGTTATCATATCTGCCTGCATCAGCAGGGGCTCGATGTCGAGAGTCTGAGTTTCTTTCTGTGCTATATCAGGGTTCATGGCAATCCTTCAAAGTTTAAAGTTAAATATTTGTGTATCTGACAAGACAAACGATATCGTCAATCAAACATCTGAGAATCCGGCAACCTAATTGTGGTTCAATCTCAATGGTTATCCTGCATTTATCATCGCATAAATACGAGTCAGATGCCTTTCGATCATGCCTTCAAGAGCAAAATTAACAAAATATTCCAATTAATGCAAATCAGGGAGGAATTTTTTGATAAAGTCCTCGACAGTCTCGCTTATCTGACACTTGTTCTCAAGTCTATCGCCTGATATCTGTATCCGCGCCATATCATAATACGGGGCGCGCTCCGCCATGTGATCATGTATTGACAAGATTATCTGCTCACGCGATTTTCCAGACATAAGCGGACGTTTGTCGCCAGCCTGGATTATGCGTTCGGCAATCACATCATCAGATGCTTTCAGACACACGGTAAGACCTCTGGAATTCATATATTCCATATTTCCGGAAAAGCAAGGCGTACCGCCCCCACAGGAGACAATGACATCATCAAACTCACCGACCTCACGTAGCAAAGCAGCCTCAATACGTCTGAATTCCGCCTCCCCGCGTGACGCGAATATATCCTTTACCGTGGAATGAAAACGCTGCTCTATGTAAAAATCGAGATCGATATGCCGAAGACCTGTACGGCGGGCAAGCGCACGCCCGAAAGTAGTCTTACCGGAGGCCATATAGCCCGTGATGAACAGTGGATGCATGGTATTGGAAGTTTAATGAGAAGAAATAATTACGAAAAGTATCACAAATCGAGGTGGACCTGATCAATCCTGAGTAGCGGCAGGGAGTTCTATCCGAAATGTAGTGCCTTTTCCTATTTCGGATTCCTTTACAAATATCCGTCCGTCATGGTATTCCTCTATGATGCGCTTGACAAGCGTAAGGCCAAGTCCCCAACCACGCGCCTTGGTGGTGTAGCCCGGACTGAAGACCTTAGAGAAATTCTTGCGCGGTATACCTTTGCCTGTATCGCGGACCTCAATCCAGATGCAATCTTTCGCACGACCGGTCGTGATATGAATCTCCCCTACCCCGGACATGGCATCGACTGCATTTTTTGTGAGGTTCTCCATGACCCATTCAAAAAGACTGTGTGATATCATCACGCCATAGTCATCCTCACCAAAATGAAAAAACAGAGAGACTTTGCCGGATATTCGTCCTCTCATGTATTCAAGCGAGGATTCCACCGTCTGGTTGATATATTCAAGTTCAAGATCCGGACGACTTCCGATTTTTGAAAAACGCTCTGCGATTTTTGAGAGACGACGCACGTCTTTGTCGATTTCCGAAGTCACCTCTCGTTCGACTCCTGTCGCCTCAAGGTACTGGCTCCATGCCATAAGCGATGATATAGGAGTGCCAAGCTGATGGGCAGTCTCTTTCGACAGTCCCACCCATACACGATTCTGCTCCGCCTTCTTGGTATAGACAACGGCAGAATAGATTATGAGCACAAGAGCCACCATGACAGCCAGCTCTACATACGGATACAGGCTAAGCCGGCGCAACAGGATAGAATCCTCGTAATATATATACTGACTTATGCCGGGATACACCTCGACCTTGATGAAATGAGAGTCAGCGTCTACAACCTCATCCATAGTCTTGTCGCCTACAGCACGGTCAAGACGTTTTTTTAGATAATTCCGGTTTCTTTCCGAAAGGTCATTAAACGCAACGTGCTCCCCGTCGGTGACCCGATCAGGAAGCTCGTAGTTGCGATATTCAAGTATGTTCTTACCGGCATCAGCCACCATTACAGGAATGGAATTGTTCTGCGCTATGATATTCAGCAGGAACTCGAAGTCGGCATTACCTTCCGCCTTCGCCATTTTCTCTGTTGCCGATGCCCATATATTCATCCTCTCCCTCTCCTGTGCAGAAAGCTGCTTGACAAGATTGGTAGATATCACCAAAAAGATGATTACCGCTATTGTAGAGCATATCAGGAAAATAGTCTTTCCATAGCGGTCGGAGATGGCGGAGAGTTTCATGACACTTCGGGTCAGATGAATTTGATTCGGGCCTTCTTGATTACCCTGCAGGAATTGTCGGCAAAAATCGCTTCACCGGCAGCGACAGTCACTATTTCCGTAGCGATATCCGCATCCTCCGGATTCTCGATCACGCATCCACCTCCAAGCCATAAAGCTGTATCAGAAAGCAGTCTGTCAAGAATAGAAGGATCGCTCGCCACCATAAAGGTGCCGTGGTGACCATCAGGAATATCCATGCGGAAGACACTTGTATCAGCATTCAGGCTTCTGGATGCCTTGACAAAAAGGCCACGCTGATTGACGTATCCAAGATATACCACAGGAGGCAACGCAGTCTGACGTGCCTGGGTTTCAGAAGCAGCCGGCTGCATATGCGACTCCTGAACGGGAGCCTTCTGTACGCGTACCTTACCATCAGTCTCTGATGCAACTGTCTTACGGCTTTGCTCGCGGGCAAGTTCCTTACGGACCGAGTCAAGTTCAGCCTCAAGCGACTCACACTGCTGTCTCAACTGCTTGATTTCATCATTCTTGGCAGCGAGAGATGACGCATACTGCTCGCGCATCTTGTTCTGCTCCTCTTTAGCTGCACGTTTGGTCTCCCTGACTTCCTGCTCTCCAGCCTTTCTGTCGGCCATAAGGCCACCGGTCTCCTTCATGCTTTTAGACGCATACATCACAAGCCAGATCACTACTCCTACAAGCACTACAAGAATGGCGACATACCATCCGGTATTGCTCGACCTTTTCGGTTGCTCATCAAGAAGTCCGGCATCAGCCTGAGAAATGGCATCGAGGACTTCAGGCGTCTCAGCCTTCTGTCCGGCTTCCTCAACGCTCTGCTGAGCCTCTTCGGAAGGCGCGGCTTTAGAAGCATTGGCTGCAGCCTTGTCTGACTCCACATTTTTTGCTGTATCATCAGCCTTTGCCGGCTTCGCAGGTTCAGCCGGTGCAGGAGCACCGACATTGATTTTCTTGAGGTTCTTGCCAAGAATACCAAGACATTTCTTACCGTCTTCCTTAAGGCCCGGAGACTTGAAGAACGTATTGCTCCAATAATCCACAAGTTTAGCCTTATCCCATGACGCATAGTCTTTTGGCACAGCAACGGCATTGAAACTCTTGATATTCTCTTTCTCCTTTGCCTTCAGTTCTTTCTGAAGCTCTGACATCGAGGAGGGATTGAGTTTATCAAGATAGTCGGAACCATTGTTGGCATAACGCAGATAATGCTTTGCAGCCATTGTCCGCGCAAGCTCCATTTCCCGTTCAGTAACGGCAAATGACGGAATAGCGATGACCATGGCCACCGCTATCATTAAAGTTCTTAATATATATTTCATCGGTGGAAATTTACTCTTCGGCTTCCTTCATATTGTGGAAGACATTCTGAACATCGTCGTCATCCTCGAAACGTTCGAGAAGTTTCTCGATGCTTTCGCGCTGTTCGGGAGTCACGTCCTTATAGTCGGTCGGGATTCTCTCAAACTCTGCACTGACGATCTCCAGACCTGAACCTTCCAGAAATTTCTGGATATTATTGAACTGATCGAAGGCGCCATATACCATCCATTCCTCATCTTCAGCCTCAAGTTCGGCATCGAGGTCCATGAGTTCAAGTTCGAAATCCTCAAGACTTGTGTCAGCATTGGGTTTCACATGGAACACGCTCTTGTGATCGAAAAGGAACGAAAGTGAGCCCTGAGTACCGAGTGAGCCACCGTGCTTTGTGAAGTAGCTGCGTACGTTTGCCACAGTACGCTGGTTGTTGTCGGTAGCGGTCTCCACTACGATCGCGATACCGAAGGGACCATATCCTTCATACACAATCTCCTTATAATCAGAAGCGTCCTTGTCGGTAGCCTTCTTAATAGCACGTTCTATAGTGTCTTTGGGCATGTTTGCAGCCTTCGCATTGTGCATGAGCATACGAAGACGCGGATTCATATCGGGATCAGGGCCACCGGCCTTGACTGCGATTGTGATTTCCTTACCTATACGTGTGAAAGTTCTTGACATGTTGCCCCAGCGTTTGAGCTTACGGGCCTTGCGGAATTCAAATGCTCTTCCCATATTTATGTATTCTGTTTTTTCGAGTTGTATGTTATTGTTGTCAGTAATAAATTGTCGGTTGCTTTGCGCATCAACGCAGTTCCGCTGTCAGTTCCTTTGACAGTGACTTGATTATCTTGTCCATTACCCCATCTATCTGCTTATCTTGCAGAGTCTTTTCCGGATCCTGGATCGTGAATGCCACGGCATACGATTTTTTGCCCTGAGGAAGATTCTTTCCTTCATATACATCGAATAGACGTACATCACGAAGAAGTCTGCCACCTGCCTTGCGGGCGCAAGACTCAACTTCAGCAAAGCTTGTGGCGGCATCAAGCAAGAGCGCAAGGTCGCGACGCACCGGCTGAGTCTTCTCAAGCGGAGCATATAGAGTCTCATATTTTGAGGCAAGCCTGCACAAGGCATCCCAGTCAATGGAAGCGTAGCATACCTCCCGATCAATGTCGAGCAACTTCAAGGTCTTCCTGCTGAGTATGCCGAGCACTGCAAGCACTTTGCCGCTACGGTGGGCAATCTCAAGACGTGCGCTGAATGTCTCGTCAGAGGTCTGGGTCATCCTGAGGGCAGATAGTCCTACACCTGCCTTGGCGAAGATGTTTAGGACTGTGGCCTTAAGGTCGAATACGGTAGCCTCAACAGCCTGACGATTCCATGATGCCTCGCTAAGATTACCGGTCATCCAGATTGCCAGTTCAGCATGTTCTGAATACTGTGCAAGGGGTTTATCCTCTGTCTTCTCCTTTGTCGGATCAAAACGATAAGCATTGCCGAACTCATAGAACTTCAAGTCAGCCGCCTTGCGGTTGACATTATGTGAGATACTCTCAAGTCCGCCGAAGAGAAGCGTCTGGCGCATGACTCCAAGATCACCGCTGAGTGGATTCATCAGTTTCACGGCATTCTCAAGAGGATATTCGGCATTGCCGTCATAATACCTTATGGCTGACAGTGAATTATTTAAAATCTCACGGAATCCCTGACCTGAAAGATCATTGCTGATCACCTGCTGAAGAGTGTAAGCCTCATCTACTGCAGTTCTATTGGAAAGATTGGCATGCATTTCAGTGCCGAACTCTACATTGTTGTAGCCATATATACGAAGCACTTCCTCTACCACGTCACATGGGCGCGTGACATCCACACGATATGTGGGGACCTTTATATGAAGCACATCGGCATCTGCGGTTTCAGCCACATCAAATTCGAGCGCCCTAAGGATACCGACTATCATATCCGCAGGAATATCCTTACCAATGAGTCTGCGGCAATAAGAAAGCGAGAAGTCCATCTCCACAGGAGCGACCGGTTCCGGATATATATCCACAATGTCGCCACAGATCTCGCCTCCGGCAATCTCTCGTATGAGAACAGCAGCGAGTTTGGCCGCATATACACAGACATTGGGATCAGTGCCACGTTCATAACGGAAAGAGGCGTCTGTGCTCAGGCCCTGACGGCGGGCAGTACGTCGCACTCGGGTGGGGTTGAAATACGCACTTTCTATAAATACATCAGTTGTGCTTTCAGTCACACCCGAATCAAGACCTCCGAAGACACCGGCTATGCACATAGGCTTCTCGGCATCGCAAATCATCAGGTCCTTCTCATCGAGTGTATGCTCCACCTCATCAAGTGTCGTAAATTTTGTACCTGTAGGACATGTACGGACAACAATCTTATCTTCAGCCACCTTAGAAAGGTCAAAGCAATGAAGAGGCTGTCCGATGCCGAGAAGTACAAAATTTGTGATATCCACCACGGAGTTTATAGGACGCTGGCCTGCAGCGACAAGAAGATTTCGGAGCCATTCAGGGGACTCACCCACCTTTACGCCACGCACGGTCACGCCACAATAGCGGGGACATCCCTGAAGATCCTTTACCTCAACAGTCGCAGCACCATCCTTACGGTCGACAGAGAAGCCGGAGACATCCGGTATGCTGATCTCCGGCATTTCCTCACCGGAACCGCCGTTTTCAAGTATCCTGCGCCATTGATATGCCTTGAGATCCCGGGCACAGCCATAGTGACTGGCAGCGTCAACACGATTCGGAGTCAATTCCACTTCGAGACAGTAGTCGCTCTCCACATTGAAATAAGCGGCGGCATCAGTGCCAGGAGCCACACCATCGGGGAGCACCATTATTCCTGCATGGTCATTGCCAAGACCAATCTCGTCTTCGGCACATATCATGCCGTGCGACTCTACACCACGAAGTTTGCCTTTCTTTATGGTGAATTCCTTGTCGCCGTCATAGAGCACGGTTCCGATTGTAGCCACCACCACGGTCTGTCCGGCAGCCACATTGGGCGCGCCACAGACAATCTGAAGGGGAGCCTCAGCACCGACATCAACGGTAGTGACATGCATATGGTCGGAATCGGGATGCGGTTCACAAGTAAGGACCTTTCCGATCTTAAGACCGCGCAGGCCGCCTTTAATCGATTCCACCTCTTCGATCTGGTCACATTCAAGACCGGTGGAAGTGAAAATGGCCGCCAGTTCTTTAGGCGACTCGCTGAAATTTATGTAGCGTTTCAGCCACTTATAGGATATGTCCATAAAGATTTGTTTGCTTATGTTATGTGAGCGAGCGATGGCATCAATCCATCCCACACGCTTTCAACTTGCAAAAGTACAAAATAAATAGTGAATATGCAAGTTTAGAATTTGAAAATTAGTTCCTATTATTCAAGCCTACTATCAAGCTATTATTCAAGCGCTGCAGATACAGGCATGATACCTGATAAATCAAAGCACGCAGCATCCATTAAGGACAGCAGCGTGCTTTAAAAGTCAATTGAGAAGGATCCAAAACATCTACACCATAACGATATAGATCAATTATTCCGGACAATTCAGACTAAGACTGTAAATACCATAGCCTAAAAGGCATAATCTACACGACTTAATAAATCAGGAATAATACGGATCCTCACAGGTAATATTTCTAAACTTAGAAATACAGTTTCCTCCAATTATCACCGATATGCTCGGATGCGTTAGTAGTAGGAGTCTGCTTCTTTCTCATTTTCATCTGCGGTGCTTTCTGCGACACATTATTAGTCACTCTATCAGACAAGAGGCCAAGCGACAGAATTCCATTGGCATCACGCAATTCCTTCAACAGATAGTATGTGAAAAGGCCATGTCCTTCCTCAGGATAACCCTGAGCAGTCTCATTACCCTGCGCAGCAGAAAAAACGATAAGATTACCATCACCGAGAGCCGCGTCTTCAGCATCAATTTCCACACCCCTCAGACCTTCAGTCACGCCTTCATTCTCACGGTTCACGCCACTGAAACATGCATCAAGGAATACCGTAGTCTGGTTGAACGCCATATCACCGAGTTCGCTATAAAACTCGTCGAGTGCAATACCACGCTGGGGATTTGTACCCCTGACATCAGTAGGAAGGAGGTAAGCCTTGTTCTGATTCTTTACATCAGGAACACCATGTCCAGCATAATATACAATCAGTTTCTTATACTCGGGATCGGGAATTGACCTGAGCCAATCCTGAAGTTCCTCTTCCATTATCATTTGCTTGGTAGCATCTTCCGACACATGAATATTCTCAACAGGAATACCAAGAGTCTTCTTGCAATACTCAGCAAACACACGTGCATCATGGATTGCGTATGGAACGTCTGACACGAAACGATAATTCTGATTTCCTATGATAAGGGCATATGTATTGTTGCGTGTCGTATAGCCTACCGGAATATCGGTGTCAAGATCAGATGTCTCATAGTCGTAATCTATTTCATCCTCACGAGAAGCAGTATTCTTCTCCACAGAGATTTTTGAAAGACCATACTCATTGCAATTCTCCTTATTGATGTATGCAGGAATTCTACGAACTTCTCCTGTATAAAGAGCATGACGAGGCACACCATTAGACTCAACCTCATCGGCAAACACATAATGTCCGAGAATAGCAGTAGGGCTCAGTTCTATGCTTTTAAGATTATTACATGACACATAAGCCTGATCACCGACACGACACTGATCCGGAATCTTTACAGATGCCAGTGCATCACAATTAGCAAATGCGATCGTTTCTATGTTCTTAAGATTGACAGGAAGTGAGATTGTACGCAAATGACGACAATTCAAAAATGCGCCCCAGCCGATACTTGTGAGGTCGGGATCAGCAAAAACCACTTCCTGAAGGTTCGGCATATTTGCAAATGCACAAGAACCTATTCTGGATATACCGGTTCCGATCTCAACTTTCCTGACATCAAGTTTCTTTTTCACCCAGGGTGCAATCGTTGTTGATGTATTGTAATTATCAATCTCAACCGCAAAACCTTTCTTATTTACATTATATATATTCAGAGTATAACCGTCAAATGTCCATTTACAGTCTATACCACAAGAGCCTTCCACTTTTGAACGACCATTCTGTGAAAAGGCATTCATTATACCTAATAGTGCTATCGCCACTACGATAATATACTGTTTCATAATATTATGTCTTTATATAAAATATACATTAATACCTAATTGTCAAATAAACACGACTATTAGATTCCCGGAATTTATACCATTCTTTTCCAAAAGTATCTTTTTGTATTGACTGATATTTTACATTGGCTCCTCTTGTCTCGTAACCAACGCCTATAGCCTTCCATGACAGATTAAAACCAAATGTAGAAGTCAAGCCATGACCCCAATTCATCTTGAGTGAATTGCTCATTTCGTCATAATTGCTGTTAGATGAATTATTCGCATCACGTTTTTTATCATTAAGAATCATAAGCATCGACACTTCGTAACCAACATGATAATACACATTGAGTTTCATGAAATGAAGACCGGGGACATTAAGATAAGTGAATGGCGCAATCGTAAGAGAGGGACCAAGAGCCATGCTGTAATTTAGTTCATATTTCTGCAGATTCCAAGGCATATAATGATAAGTATCCTTACTGCCGTAGCGATTTTCTTCATTAACCTTCTCCCATGTGTTATCACTGTTATAAAGTTTATCGCCATCCTTAGCCTTGAAATGATTCAGATTAAGATTAATATATGTATAGTCTATATTAAACTGAAGCACATTTGCAATCGGCTTTTTGTGAAGGCGGTAACTGTGACCAAGTGTCAAGGAAACAGCCCAGTCTGACTTGAACTCAGAAACCAGTTCCTTATCATCCAACCCAGACAGAATATCCTGTTTCGGTGTTAGAGTTGTATTGTTGTACGCAATATTAAAGAATGAATTGCGCGACCACACTTTATTAAAATGAGTTTCGGTAGAATTCCTGGAAGTCACCATTTCCTGAACATCAATAATGTCCTTAATTGTGACAACCTGTGTAGTATCCTCTTCCACATCGAACACTACGGCATCTGTTGTTATTATGTCCTGAGCAGACGCAAACAGGCCACATGCCATAGTCAGAAAGTAAAAAAACGTTCTTTTCATATGTTTATATATTGATTAATTATCTTCGGCTCCATTTATCATCACCCACTTTCTGCTTACCACCATATCATTGTCGGCACGTTGGCTTTTCAAAAGCCATTTTGCAAAATCTCTTTCATCAAGGGTATTAGGACGTCGGGGATTATTGCTTACGTCCGTGCATTTCGTAAACGCATTAGGAGAATAAATCACAACCAACTGATTATACTCCTGAGGCTTATTGGTGCTCAGTTTATAGAAAGAAGCATCTGGATCTATACTTTTGTCAAAAAAAACATATTCCTTTCCTCCTTTAACCTGAAACCTACCTGCCGTATTCTTACGATAAGGCAATAGACATGCAGTCTCATTGTCTGATGTAATAAGGTAAACAGCTACATATCCATCTATCGGAGACTTGAATTTAACAAAAAAACGGTTGCCACTATCAAACTGATCTGCTTCAATCTTATTGCCAGCCAGATCCTTACAAACCTGCCATTTGATATCAGTATTAGCACGTACTATCTCACGTGCCTTACCCCATACTTCTGCCGTAAATAGCAATTCACCATTTACACACTCAATTGTAACTTCAGGAGTACGCTCATCTCCTAACCATTCACCTTTGACAGATGAAGAAGTATCAGAAAGATAGACGGAACTCAATTCATCATTTACGGTCTTATCAGACGTGATAAAATCAGACGCGACCAAGACTCCAAACTCTTCCTTTATAGCCTCTGCCTTTGCAAGTTCGATACTTTTGATTTTTGCCTCTTTTATAGTAACATTGTCATTTTCTGTAAGAATATAGGTATATTTACCTTTAACATCAGCAATTCTCTGAGATTTCACGCTAAATGCAGGCAATATAAAGATAAAAAACAAAAGCAGGCAATACCAAGAATTTCCACTAAGCCTCATACACATATAAAAAGCATCATTATTGGTTTGAATAATTTGTCTAAGAAACTGTTTAAAATTAGAATTGAAAAAATGTTATAGGGCATAACAAACC
>X108_Striped_Desert_Hamster__coassemble_197_pt1 | contig 14769 bp, 15 predicted proteins | sample X108_Striped_Desert_Hamster__metabat2_low_PE_001 | metagenome-assembled genome bin X108_Striped_Desert_Hamster | reverse complement strand
GTTCAAGCTGTCCATCAAGCAACAGCACGCTATATCCCTTGCTTTCCGCAGCCTTGATATAACTGTGCTGAGAGACCCTGTCAGTAGCATACAGATATACCAGTCTTCCATCCTAGTCCTTCTGCTCACCCTCTACGAGTGTATGATACTCGTCAAGAGTAAAGTACTTGTCATTTACGTCCTTAAGAAGGAAGAACTTACGTGCAGATTCAAAGAACTTCTCATCGGTCAGCATTCCGTATTCTATAAATACCTTTATGTCATCCCATTTTTCCTCAAATGCCTTACGATCAGACTTGAACATGGAGTCGAGCTTTTCAGCCACTTTCTTCGAAATATATCCGGATATCTTCTTAACCGCAGTGTCTGCCTGAAGATAACTTCTGCTGACGTTGAGGGGAATATCAGGAGAGTCGATCACACCCTGCATAAGAGTCATGAACTCAGGAACAACACCCTCAACCTGATCGGTGACATATACCTGGTTGCTATAGAGCTGAATCCTGTCTTTGCGAACATCAAACTCATTCTTGATCTTCGGGAAATACAGTATGCCTGTCAATGTGAACGGGTAGTCTACATTAAGATGAATCCAGAACATAGGATCATCCTGGCCAGGCATCAATTCATGATAGAACTTAAGATAATCCTCATCCTTGAGGTCTGACGGTTTCCTTGTCCACAGGGGTTCTGTAGCATTTACGACCTTATCCTTGTCGGTGTCGACCATTTTTCCATCCTTCCACTCCTGCTCCTTACCGGAGATGACAGGTACGGGAAGAAAGCGGCAATACTTCCGAAGAAGAGTATCAATCCTTGCCTGCTCAAGAAACTCCTTGCTATCATCATCGATATAAAGGATAATTTCAGTGCCACGGTCATTCTTATCGCACTCTTCCATGGTATATTCAGGACTTCCGTCACAAGTCCAGCATACGGCCTTTGCTCCTTCCTTATAAGAAAGCGAACGAATCTCCACCTTCTTCGACACCATAAAGGCAGAATAGAATCCAAGACCAAAATGACCTATTATATTGTTGGCAGTATCCTTATACTTTTGAAGGAACTCCTCGGCACCAGAGAATGCTATCTGGTTGATGTATTTATCCACATCGTCGCTATCCATGCCTATTCCGCGGTCCGACACAGTAAGTGTACCCTTCTCCTTATCCACGTCGACATGCACTTCAAGAGTTCCAAGCTCACCCTTGAAGTCGCCGAAAGAAGAAAGCGTGCGGATTTTTTGCGTCGCATCAACCGCGTTGCTTACAAGTTCACGGAGAAAAATCTCATGGTCGCTATAGAGAAACTTTTTTATTACGGGGAATATATTTTCAGTTGTAACCCCAATTTTTCCAGTTGTCATTTTTCTATTGTGATTATTTATTCAGTTTTTATCATTATCAGGAACCGCATAGAAACGATCTATACGATCCAAGCTTATCTATAAAGGTGCATGTTGATCCACGCATATAAGAATATTCAAAAACCGTGCCAAAAATAAAACAAACAACTGTTTTTGTCGTTTCCCACATTAACATTTTTTGAAAAATAAAAGGCGATCCATATACGGACCGCCTTTTATATTTTTCAAGAGTAAATGCTTAGCGCACCACCTTCTTTTCTCCATTTACGATATAGATGCCGGGAGCAGTGACATCGTTGAGTTTACGGCCTGAAAGGTCATAGATTACTTTCTCGCCATCCTCAGCCGGACGTACGCTTTCTACGCCTGAGACTTGACCAGCCTTAACGTCAAAGATATAACCGTCAGCCTCTGTCATGAAGTCCCATATATTCTGTACGGTAAGACCAAGTTTTGAAAGATCAGGAGTACCAACAGCACGACCTGTCATCAGTTCATCTTCCTTGACAATCTCAATCGGTTCCCCAGTCTCCTCATCAAACTCATAAACTGTATAACTGAAACGCATATTCTCGTTCATCCAGCTTGCATACTCAGGACACTGCTTGGACATCCAGTAGTACATAGTCTCGAATTTGCCATCCTTAAGAACATAAGAGTTGCTTGCATTTCCTAAAGATGTAGATGCGAGACTTACTCCATCGTTTCCGAGATAAGTAAGGTTCAGGTCGTTGAGCTGCTCATATTTTGTAATCTCACCTGTTGCTATGTCAAACACCCAGACATTAAAGAAAGAATATCCCCATGCAAACGGATTTTCAGGATCTATTTTACCAATCGTGCAACCGAATGTCTTGCCGTCGGGAGCGATGCGCACTGAATTGAACTCATAGCCAGGAGCCTTGTCGATGCATTCGTTGAAGAGATCAAACCATGCATTGAACGCATTATTCCACTCTTCGTTCTTTACTTCATATTCAGCGAGGTCAGCCTCATACTGAGCCTTTTCAGTCTCAGTAAGATAGTCGACAGCCTCGGGATAAGGAATCATAAAACCGGATTCGATGCAAGCCTGAACCGCCTCATCATATTTTGCCTTCGCCTCAGGAGTCATGTAGTCTTCGGCCTGCGGCATTCTGGGACCATCACCAGGATACTCGGGATATACCATACCCTCGGGCATGAGAAGCTCGGGATGAATGATCTCATAGCTCCATTCTCCGTTTTCGTTTTCAGTGTAAAGGATAGGATAGGAAATCATACCTGTCGCATTCATCACCTGACCGATTACCTTCTTGCCATCGTCAGAGATGTCAACCGCTGTTACATACTGAGGTACACGACCGGTGAAATCCAATTCGGGATAAGGAAGCATCACAGGCTCACCATATGCATCGCCTTCCGCATTCCATATACACGGAGCCTGCATGAGCGCATCTCCATCGTAACTGATACCACCTACACCGATTGAGCCGCAGATACGGCTGCCATCGGCAGTAATGGCGTTGCAAAGGCTCACGTCGGTAGCATCATCAGTCACTTCAAGCACATTCCATTCGCCGTCTTTCCAGTATTCCGGATTCATGCTGTCGGTAGAACCAACCATGATGCCGTTATCACTGATACATTTACCGATACCACAAGAATACATGTAAATGTCTTCTGTCATATAATCGTCGATATGACCTGTAGCGAGATTAAAGATACGGATTCCAGCCTGAGTCTGTGATACAGCCCACTGACCATTGGCTGACATCGAATAGAAGTAGGCGTCGTTGTAGACCTGGGGTTCGGGAACATCAGCCGCCATTGCAGCGAGTCCGACCGCGGTCATTCCAGAAAGTAGAAGTATTTTCTTCATAAACAGTTGTTATTAAATAAGTGAATTGTGTCATTAGAACATTCGGAAGAGTTTACTTTTCTTCTTCCGAAGCAGCCTCCTCAGCCTTATTTTCTTCTTCTTCGGCAAATTTATTATAACCTTCGCCGATTAGAAGATTATACCAGTTGAAGAGTTTCTTGATGTCAGTAGGATACACACGCTCACGGTCAAAATCCTCGACAGCTTTCGCAAATTCATCACGAAGGGCATCAGCGTCCATAGCCTTCACATCAACGGGTTTTCCATCCTCGACCTTATAAACACGGTCAAGTATCTCGCCAAGCGGAAGATCCTCGCCCACAGTATACATGGCAATATCTCCGAGGCAAACCACGCGGTCGCGCTGACCAAGAGGGAAACGTTTTTTGCTTACCATATCTTCCACAAGAAGCGTACGCTTGCCGGAAGTAATGATTTTAAATAGACCGGGTTTTCCGGTAATAGAAAGAATTTCTTTCAGCATGACTGTATATTTCTTAATTTGTTTATTATTTATCCATTATCTCACCAAAGTATACTCGACAGAATCAGAATGCAAAACCGGACGCACCGCTGTCGCACCCTTCAGTATCTCTATATGCAACGGTAGCCGCGCGCCCATATGCCTGGAAAGATCATCATAATCTACAGCTACCCTTACCTGCTTTCGTTCTGATGAAAAATCGCTCATAGGCACATAGTAACTGACCCTGACATTTGATGGGAAAAGCAAAAGGCTTTCCTCTGCAGGAACGTTCTCAGCCACTACCTGAACCATTTCTTCCTTAGCAACGAGAGGCTCAACGTCAACCCTTACCCTAACGGTAGAAGGAATGAGACGGACACCTTTTATACCCTTGAGTTCTGAAACAATTATCTTGGTCTCAGTGAGGTCTCTCTCAAGATACGTCTTTGTAAATACCCTTGAAAGGGTATCAAGTATCTCTCTTGGCCCATATGCCGTAACCCTCGGAGGATCAGAAACAGGAGATCCAGACACTACATAACCTGCTTTTGTCGCGGTCTGTACCGAGACCTGCACAGGCACAGACTTACCGGGCCGATCAGTATACACGAGCCTTAAAGAATCCACACTGCTTGACAGAATCGTAGCATTGATTCCGAATACCTCCTTGAGAGCGGCCATCATATCGGTGCGTGAGCATATAAACTGACCTTTATCAGCAAGTTCCCTGAAGTTAAGATCAACTGTAGGGGTACGCAGCCATGCTGTACGCATAAGACTTGAACCTTTGTCCTTTATCTCTACATGTATGGTCTTCGGGACATCCGATATGAAAGTGACGCTGTCAGGCTTATTACTGATCCTTACATTGACGAGACATCCGTCCTGCACAGAGTCGTTTAGCGTCATGATAAGCCAGAAAAGGGCTGCAATAACTACAAAAACCGCAAAAGTGAGCACACTCCGAAACTGCGAGGAGTCCCGAAGATTAGCCCACCATGCCTTTACAGACCTAATCCAGCCTTTCATGTCTGTGTCGGAGACAATGTCGCCGGCTTATTTCTGTGCGTTGGGATTTTCAACACCTACAGGAAATACAGAACCCTTGTCTACCTTGATCTGAGTTCCGGGAGCGACCTCGATCATGACAGTAGTATCGGATATTTCCCTGAGTTTACCGTGTATACCGCCAGCCGTCACCACGCGGTCACCGGCCTTCATGGCTTCACGGGCCTTCTTGATTTCCTTCTGTTTTTTCGACTGTGGACGAATCATGAAAAAGTAGAAGATCACGATCATCGCGACAATCATCAGCATACCGCTGAGACCACTGCCACCACCGGCAGCCTGAAGAAGAATTGAATTCATAATTATTTATCTTAATATTATTATCCTTTAATATAATTTATTTTCTAAGTTTACCGCTTTCCTTCAGATTGGTTATCACGGTAGCCAGGAGCCCGTTGACAAATGCTCCGCTCTTATGGGTAGAATAGCATTTCGCCATCTCGATATACTCATTCAGAGAAGCCTGAACCGGAATACCGGGGAATGTAAAGATCTCCGCAAGCGCAGTAAGCATGATTACGACATCCATATATGCCAGACGGTCAGACTCCCAATGCTGCCTGTTGAGCGCATCGTCTATATACTGACGATACTTTGCCCTGTCCTTGACAGTCGCCTCGAAAAGCTGACGGCCGAACTTAGCATCCTCATCATCCTTATACATCGGAAGGACCGCACTGGCCATCGCTCCATCCTTGGATGAAGCCTTCTCTTCAAATCGACGGAAAGTCTTGACAGCAAACTCTCCCATGATATCAAGATCGTCGTTCCAGAACACCGACATAGTCTCCAGTGCATCAAGGAACTCTGAATCCGTAAATACTATATGCCTCATCACCTTGCGCCAGAACTCGCAGTCGGAATGTAGGTCAGACACTGAGTCTGACATATATTCCTTATAAAGGTCTGACTCCGTGATTCGCTTAAGAAGGTGCTTCACGAGATCACGGTTCTGCTCCACCCATGATATCTTCTTCTTGTCCGCATACTCACGGATTTCATCCGAATCCTTGAGCAGTTTGACAAGTTCATTATCCACGAACTTGGGATTGGGATTCAAATCCTCCTCGCTTTTCAGGTAGCGGTGACGACGCTCATCCAGATCAACCTCCTGCTGATATGTCAGTTCGACAGGAAGAAGCAGAAGACGGAAATAGAGTTCACGCGCCTTTTCAAGGCTTGTACGCAGATCGGAAAGACCATCGGTCACATTATCCTGACTCGAGGAAAACTCCTCGAAAGTCTGTGCTATCATCTCCTTAGCACGGTCTACACCCCTTAAGGAATAATTCTCATATCCTTCCGCAAGTTTCTCCAAAGACTGATCAGTAGATATGAACTGCTTGAAAATCTGCTGCCAGACCATGGCATCGGAATTTGTATCCTTAAGGAAATTCTTGTAGACGGAAGAATCCTTAACGGACTCAGCAATCTCATTTACACATTTTTCAAGAGGAAATGAAGTCAATGAATACTTTCCTGACACCGACTTCATGATATTGTCGGCAGAAAGACGCTTGATGAAGCGAGTATCGGAAAGCGGAGATCCTGAGCCGCGCCGGGTCACGGACTCGGCTATCTGCGTCATCAGGTAGAGATAATCGAGATAGAGCGAATATGCAAAACGCTTCTCCTTGGTCGGGGCCGACGGTTGAGACTGCACCGCAAAATTGTTTTGCACAAGGAAATACGAATAAAGCAGCTGCACCACTTTTATTCTTATGAGAACTCTATTTATCATAAAAAAAGCATCAATTATACAACTGGATGCGCCTGCACTCGAGCAAGCACACAATCAGTCTACAAAATTAATATTTTCAACCGAATTATCCAAGACAAACCTTAAAAATCGGTAAGAACCACTTCAAAGCGCCGGCATTCCTCTGTCTTACCGCCTCATACATCATCACGCCTGCCGCTACGGAAACATTGAGCGAACTGATTTCACCGACAATTGGAATAGCAGCGAGATCATCGGCCATACGAAGCACTTCGTCTGAAATACCGGTCTCCTCAGCTCCCATCACAATGGCTACAGGCACTGTGAAATCGGTTTTCGTATAGTCCGAAGCGCCCTTCTCGGTAGCAGCGACTATCTTGTAACCATTATCCTTCAACTGCCTGACGGCATCAAGCGTGTTTCGCTCCCTGCACACCGGAATATGAAACAATGCACCTGCCGAAGTCTTGACAGCATCCGCGGTAATCGATACGGAGTTGTGCGAAGGTATCACAATAGCATCGACACCTGCACAACAGGCCGTACGCGCTATGGCACCGAAATTACGAATATCGGTAACACCATCGAGCACCACCACCATAGGAGTGCGTCCTTCCTCATAGAGCAACGGTATTATGTTGTCAAGGCTCTGATACGGCACAGCAGCAAGTATAGCGACCGCACCCTGATGATTCTTCATGGTGATGCGGTTGAGTTTCTCGACGGGCACACGCCTGACGAGAGTACCGTATTCCTTTGCTTTCGCAAGCAGTTCACGAGCAAGATCTCCGTTGATATCTTTCTTTACAAGAATCTTATCGATATCCCTGCCGGCCTCTATAGCCTCAATTATGGCTCTTAGTCCGAATATATAGTCTGATTTTTCCATTTCCTTATAGCGGTGTCTGTTAAAAGTTCTATTAAAGTATCATCTACACTTCCTTTATCTATGTGTTGTCGACATTAATCCTTGTTCATCCACACATACAGGTCTTGATATATGTATTGTCAACACCATAGCATTATGATACACGTTTCTCAACCATTCAGAAGCACACGTGCATTGTCAAGTGCAGCCTCGTTTATTTCCCTTCCCGACAGCATTCTCGCAAGTTCCCTCACCCGTTCATCCTTATTGAGACTCTTGACGTTGCTTACGGTACGGTCTTTCTCATCCTTTTTATATACAAGCAGATGCGACTGCCCTTTCGCTGCCACCTGTGGCAGATGCGTGATAGCGAGCACCTGCATTCCCGACGCTATGTCAGCCATCATCGATCCCATACGATCTGCAATATCACCAGATACGCCTGTATCTATTTCATCGAAGATCACGGTCGGGAGTTTCATTTTATTGGCGGTTATAGCCTTGATACAAAGTGTGAGACGGGCCATCTCTCCTCCCGAAGCAGTCTGTGCAAGAGGCATGAGAGACTGATTCTTATTAAACGCGCACATAAACTCCACCGTATCCTTTCCATCAGGAGTAAGTTTTCCCTGCGTGAGGCTCACCTCAAAACGCAGGTTCTTGAGTCCAAGCGGTTTCGCATCGTCAGTTAGACGTCCTGCAAACTTTTCGGCAGCCTCAACCCGAGTGCGGCTTATGACCTCGGCCTTAGTCTTAAGATTCTCTCCAAGAGCCCTCGCCTCAGACTCGAGGGCATTAAGCTGCTCGAGTCCTTCAGGACCTCCGGCTGCCTCCTCCCTGAGTGAGCCGTACAACTCGACAAGATGGTCATAGTCTTCCACCTTGAAACGCTTCACAGCCTCATAAAGCTGCTTAAGCCTGGCATCTGCCTTTGCGAGTCGTACCGGATCGGATTCTATACCCGATGCTATACGGGAAAGAGTGTCGCCGATATCCTTCAGTTCGATGTAAACATTCCGCAGCCGCTCCATGATACCTGGCGAATCTTCCGAATCTCCGGCATCAAACAGCGAAAAATCTATTCCATCTATCCCATTGCCGGCATCACCTATCATGCTCAGCGCAGACACATCGGCCATAGATATGGCATAAGCTGCTGAACTAAGCCTGCTTCTCAGGTCATCGGCATCGGAAAGGAGGTCGAATGTCTTTTCCACTTCCTCCAGTTCACCCTTTTTAGGATTCAGTTTGGTAAGCTGCTCAAGCTGGAAAGCCTGCAGCTGACGGTTTTCCCTGCTTCTTTCCATGGCCTCGCGAAGTTTCCTTATCTTATTGCGCAATGATGCAAACCTTGCGAAATCCTTCCTGTAGTCAAGAAGAAGATCGGCATTGTCGGCCATGGAATCAATGATGCGTAACTGATGTTCCTGTCTTGACAGAAGACGGTTGGAATGCTGCGAATGAATGTCGACCATACCTCCGGCCAGTTCACCAAGAAGCGGGAGAGTAACAGGAGTATCGTTGATAAAGGCGCGGCTCCTGCCATTGGCTGAGATCTCACGCCTCACAATCACCTGACCATCGTTCCCGTCAAGATCGTTGGACTCAAACGAATCCTTGAGCGAGACCGCGACATTATCGAAGACACCCTCAACCACGGCTTTTCCCACCCTGTTGGCAAGCACCTTGCTGTCAGCCCTCTCGCCCATAAGCAAAGATATGGCACCCATCATCACTGACTTTCCCGCACCGGTCTCGCCGGTCAGGATCGTCAGTCCCTCGCCGAGATCGATTTCAAGACTATCGATCAGCGCATAATTGTTTATTGACAAATGTCGAAGCATTTCCTTCTAATTCCTAATGCGTTATCAATATACGACTCCCTAATCCAATCCTGTAGATTTCCTCGGGACGATAGACAGTCATATTCCATCTTCATCGCTCTTCAGAACCCTTACGTATCTTGTCAAGACGCTCGTTTTCCGCAGGATATACAACCTGCAACATCTTATAAACCGCTTCTCTTTCCGTCTGAGGCGCTTTAGAATAGACATTTACAAGTTCATCGAGTTTCGAGTCCCTGAAAATAGAGAGAAGTGCCGACATGGCATCAGCCTTATAGACCGTATCTATCGCCTTCAGTGATTCCGTAATCGCCGCTCTCCCTTTGTCAGGGGAAGTGACCATCTCGTCAAGGCCTTTTCTATGGTAATCATATAGAAGCTGACGGATAACGGAAGTAGACGGATCTGTAAAGGCTGACAGCACGCCGCTCCTGTTTTTGGGATCCTCAAATGCCTTCCATCCAACTTCTCCAAGACTTTGTGCAGCCTGCAGAATAGTGGCGGCACGCTCATAAAAAGGTTGTCCGCCCTGAGGTGAGAAACTGTCGAAATCGAGAGCAAGAAAAAGATAGGCGTAATAATTCAGTATCGCTGTCAGATTATTGTCAACCGTGGTCTCATTGAAGATAATCGGCTCACCTTCCCTGTATTCAAAACTTACCTTGTTGTCCTTGAAATTGAATAGTGTCGTGGTATAGGTGGAATTATATACCGGCCTTGACAGCTGTACCTGCAGATCGCCCATGATACGGTCATCTGCATACTCGCTTACTGTAAAATATAGACGGCAGTCGATCTTCTCCATATTCGAGAAGGTGGCATTGGAAAACTTAGTCTCGTTCATATAGTCCGATACAGCCTCCTGCAGAGTCTGAAACACGGACTTTGAGCTGCCTTCTATCTTCTGCGCGTTGATCTCCACCTGACAGTTGAGCTCCTGCGCATATCCCTCCGCAGCAGCCATCGCCATGACCACTGCCAATCCATTTCTTACTATTCCCTTGATATTCATTCAATACAACAATTAAAACTACATTCAGACCTCAACAGGACAGCAATTCAACACTCAGCAGCCGCGAGACCTCATAACCGCCTCCACACAGTCAAGGATATCAGCTGCTACTTCCTTCTTGCTTTTGGCCGGATATTCTTTCTCCTCGCCGTCAGCCCGCAGCACAGTGACCTGATTTGTATCCTTATTGAATCCTGCAAGTGGATTGCGCAACGAGTTCAAGACAATCATGTCAAGGTTCTTACGCCGCATCTTGTCGAGAGCATTGTCATGCTCATGGTCGGTCTCCAGAGCGAAACCCACAAGCATGCGCTCTCCTTTCCTCTGCCCGAGAGTGGCAGCGATATCAGGATTCTTGACAAGACGTAGAGTCATGCCATCGGTCTTCTCACGCTTTATCTTCGTGTCGGAACATGACTCCGGAGCATAGTCGGCTACCGCCGCTGAAAGGACAGCGATATCACAGTCGCCAAATGCCTCTTCAGCAGCAGCCATCATCTGGCGTGCGCTCCTGACATCGACACGGCGGATACCGTCACGAACTGTCTTCAACGACACGGGACCGGTCACGAGAGTCACCTGCGCGCCTCTGGCCGCCGCTTCTTCAGCAATGGCAAATCCCATCCTCCCGCTTGAATAGTTACCGATAAACCTCACAGGATCTATATCCTCATAAGTAGGACCGGCTGTGACGAGCACCTTTTTCCCCTTAAGACTCTCCTTGCGGGCGAAATACCGCTCCACCTGCCTTAATATACCTTCCGGCTCCTCCATGCGTCCCTTTCCGGTGAGATGACTGGCGAGTTCGCCTGAGGCGGGCTCAATTATCTCCACGCCATCCCGACGCAAAGTCTCCACGTTACGCTGAGTCGAGGGATGAGCCCACATGTCGAGATCCATCGCCGGAGCCACCATTACATGGCTTTTGGCTGAAAGATATGTAGTGATGAGCATATTGTCGGCTATACCGTTTGCCATCTTTCCTATGGTAGAGGCGGTAGCGGGTGCCACCACCATAAGGTCAGACCAAAGTCCGAGATCTACATGGGAGTGCCATTCACCGGTATTCGCGGCAAAAAACTCCGACACCACAGGTTTTCCACTGAGTGCGGCAAGAGTGGCCGGGGTAATGAATTCCTTACCGTTGGGAGTGATCACAACCTGAACCTCTGCCCCAGCCTTGATGAAAAGGCGAAGCAGATATGCGCTTTTATACGCCGCTATACCACCCGATATGCCGAGTACGATATGCTTTCCCTTTAGACTCTGCTGCATGTCGGAAATTATTTTTTTGAATACTCGTATTGCAGGCGCAGAAGCTGGTCTTTTGTCTCCTTAGGGAAGTCCCCCTGAAGCATCCACTGCACGAAACCGGGCTCATGACGGATTACGTCTCTCACCTTTTTGCCCTTGTTCTTGCCGAAATTGAATATCGGCTCATGATTATCGTCATATACCATTCGGCCTGCAAGGTCAACATTGCGTCCACCACTCGAGAACTCAGCGAGCGCAGTCACATCATTCTTCAAATCAGGATATCTGTCGAGCTGGCTGAGAAGCACCTCATAGGTAGCTCTTGTGTCGGCGGCGGCGGAATGGGCGTCGGTAAGTTCCTTTCCGCAATAGAACCTGTAGGCAGCCACAAGAGTTCTCTGCTCCATCTTGTGGAATATGCCCTGCACATCGATGAAGTTGCGTCCGGCCACGTCAAAAGCCATTCCCACGCGGCCAAACTCCTCGATCAGAAGAGGCACGTCAAACTTATTGGAGTTGAAGCCGGCGATGTCACTGTCGGCAAAAAGTTCATGCAGAGACTTGGCCACCTGCTTGAATGTAGGTGCGTCCTTCACATCCTCATCAGTGATATGATGAATTGCGGTGCTCTCCTCCGGGATATGACGTTCCGGATTGATACGGCGTGACTTCTCCTCCACATGACCGTCAGGAAACACCTTGATTAGCGAGATCTCCACAATGCGGTCGGAGGTCACGCTGGTACCGGTGGTCTCCAGATCGAAAAATACTATCGGGCGAGTTAAATTTAGTTGCATTTCTTTCTTTATCTGTTTTAATACTGTAGTGCAGCGGTCATCCGCCATATCATTCGATCACCTGCATAGGCATCTGGAGCATTACTATCTCCTCGTTCTCCTTCTGCTCGAAAGGCATGAACAGACCCGGACGACCGGGATCAGACAGTTTCACCACAATGGTATCGCCCGGAAGATTGTTCAGGACCTCCACCATATAGACAGCATTGAATCCGATAGACAGCGGCTGTCCCTCATAGGAGCATATGATCCGCTCGTCTGCTCTTGTAGAATAGTCGAGGTCCTGCGACTGGAGCATGAGCTGGTTATCACTCATTGTCATCTTCACCAGGCTCGATGCCTTGCTTGCAAAGAGCGACACACGACGCATGCCGGAGAGAAGCACCTGACGGTCTACAGTCAGTTCATTGGGATTATCTACAGGGATCACACGGTTGTAGTTGGGATAGTTGCCCTTTACGAAGCGACAGCCAAGACGAAAATCTCCAAAAGTAAAAATCGCGCTTTTCTCGTCTTTCCTGATATTCACCACCTCAGTGTCCTTGCCTATGAGAGACCTCAGAATGCCGGCCGGTTTTCCGGGAAGTATGAACGATGTCTCACGGTTGGGGCGATAAGACGTATTGATATAGCGCACGAGCTTATGGGTATCCGAGCCGACAAACGTAATGTCCCCCTCGTGGAAATCCCAGTATACACCTGTCATCATCGGACGGATTGTCTCGCTGCTTATGGCAAACAGCGTGTAATCGAGACTTTTCTGAATCACACCTGCAGGAATCGACATCTCCGCTGTCAGATCGTCAGTCTCAAAGCTCTGCGGATACTCTGCCGCGTCCACACCCATGAACTCGAAGTGACCCCCGGGGAACTGCAGGTCCACGCTTCCGTCGACAGAATTGATGACGAAAGTTAGAGGGAAATTTGACACTTCCTTCACCACATCCATCAGCCGCTTTGCATTGATAGCGATCTTTCCGTCGGAATCCTGATTGGAAATCTCCATCTTTGCAGTCATTACAGTCTCCTGATCTGATCCGGTGATGTAGAGCATGTCCTCCCTCACCTCAAGAAGGAAATTATCAAGAATCGACAGGGCATTCTTCGCGTTGATGACCTTGCTGACGGCAGAAATCTGCTGCTGAAGGGTCTTTCCATGCACGTTAAATTTCATAGGTATATCATATTTTATTATTTATCAATACATTACCACACAGACTACACCATCGGTGCATTTATGCGGCTCCTAACCTACAAAGATAAAGAAAAAAATCGTGATACGCAAAAAAATTCCGCACTCTTTCAGGGTGCGGAATCTTTTATGATGAGGAATAACAATTATTCTTCTGTAGCCTCGGCTACGACGCAAACCTCAACCTCTGCGTTTACATCGCGGTGGAACTTCACCGTGCAAGTGTAGTCGCCTACCATCTTGATGGGGTTCTTGAGAGAGATGAGCTTGCGGTCAACCTCATGTCCGAGCTTAGCGAATGCCTCTGCGATCTGGGCAGCGCCTACGCTACCGTAGATAGCTCCATTAGCACCGGTCTTAGCCTCGATAGTAAGTTTAACGTCCTTGATGGCGTCTGCCTGACTCTGAGCTTCAGCAAGAATCACAGCAATCTTGTGAGCACGCTGACGAAGATTCTCAGCGAGTTCCTTCAGGTTGGCGTCGGATGCGATGACAGCCTTTCCCTGGGGGATCAGATAGTTGCGGCCGTAACCATCCTTAACTTCCACTACATCGTCCTTGTAGCCGAGTTCGACTACGTTTTCTTTCAGAATAAGTTTCATATATAGTTTCGTTTAAAATGGTTATTACTTCATTAAGTCGGTCACGTAGGGAAGGAGCGCGAGGTGACGGGCACGCTTAACTGCGCGAGCCACGCGGCGCTGGAACTTCAGTGAAGTGCCGGTGATGCGACGGGGAAGGATCTTACCCTGTTCGTTGAGGAACTTCTTGAGGAATTCGGGATCCTTGTAGTCGATATACTTGATACCGCTACGTTTGAAACGGCAGTATTTTTTCTTGCGGGTATCTACTGTAAGCGGGGTGAGGTAACGGATTTCGCTGTTTGCTGCCATGATTAAGCCTCCTTGTTTTCTGCTTCGGCGGGAGCCTCTGCTGTTTCACTTGCTTTCTTTGCTCTCAGGTTGCGACGCTTCTCGGCATATTCAGCCGCATACTTGTCCAGACGGAAAGTCAGGAAGCGAAGCACTTTCTCATCGCGGCGGTAAGCGATTTCCAGCTGCTTAACGAGAGTAGGAGCACCCTCGAACTCGAGCAGGCAATAGAAGCCTGTTGATTTCTTCTGGATGGGATATGCGAGCTTACGCAGGCCCCATTCCTCTTCATTGACGATAGCAGCACCGTTGGCTGTCAGTACGCCTTTGAATTTTTCTACCGCTTCCTTCATCTGTTCGTCAGACAAAACGGGAGTTAAAATGAAAACGGTTTCGTAACGATTCATACGTGTTGTTAATTATTTGGTTATGTTTCACTGCTTTAGCAC
>X108_Striped_Desert_Hamster__coassemble_196_pt1 | contig 14815 bp, 13 predicted proteins | sample X108_Striped_Desert_Hamster__metabat2_low_PE_001 | metagenome-assembled genome bin X108_Striped_Desert_Hamster | reverse complement strand
GATTGCGGATGCAAAATTACTGCTTTTTTTCGCCGTGTGCAAGTCTTTTTGAAAAATATTTGAGTTTTTACACAAATAAGGGGCATAATCATTTGTCAATCAAAGAAATCAACAGATGTTAAAATATCCTTTGATTTGTTAATTAGAAGACTCAAATAATTTATACTTTCGAGGAGACACGACAAATAATGCCATCATACAGATAAAAACATATCAAAGTCTTACATTTTTAACACATCATGACACCGTTTTTTACCCATCATTACACAGTCAAGTCAGAATCCTCGACGTTTCCGAACCATTCAGACAGTTTTTTTCTTGCTTTGGTAAAGACTTCAGGAGAAAGATTCTTCCAGATATGCTTGACCACATATAGCAACGCAGCCGCATCATCTGCAAAACCGCCAGGAAGTGCGTCAGGAATAAGATCTACCGGTATTATGAAATAGCCGAGTGCAGCGATGACCATAAGCCTATCCTTGACTGGAAGGTTCTTATCAAATGTTGCATAATACAATATAAGCACTATATATACGGTCTTTACTCCCGCTTTCTTTGCAAACTTTCCGATTTTGTCAAACAATGAACGAGGATTGTAATATGATGCGTAATAATTCAGATTATTCTTAAAAGATACAAGATTCATAAGGCATTTATCATTAATATAATATTCATATCAAGAGCAAGCAACAGATGCGACGAGCAACTTGCGACTGGCTGCCGAATGCATACTCAACTCCTTTTTCAGTTTCAATGCCATCGGCCTGAAAGTAGCATAAGTAAGACCTCCTGAGACCAATGCCCCAATAACCGGTACGACCTTTGATACAGCCTTCCCTATACTGTCATGAGTCAATCTGACACCAATCGTCGCTGCAACCTTCTTTATGACAGGACTACATACGGACTGAGTAACTGACATCTGAGGAATTTTCTTCACAAGGACCTTAGCAGCCTGCTCAGCCACCTCCTTGACAACAGCATTCGCACCATTGACACCCAATCCCACACCTACAAACATTGTCAGCATTTCACGCGCCCCATCACTCAGCTCATTATTAGCACCATAGAAAAGATCAGGCCATCCATATATATATGCGAGTTTCTGCGACAGTACAAGGAAATGCCAATAAAACTGTGCAAAGTCAGCAGGAATTGTACCGACCAACGCTATACCTCCAGGTATACCGGCTACTGCCGACAACGCAGTGACTCTTTTCGTATGATACCGAATCACATCGTCAGCTATGCTATCGAGCAGAGTGTCCGGATAAGCGACAGATGGACTAATGCCAGCAATCACTGGCGAATTATCATATCGCCTGAATGCAGATACCAAAAATTCCTTCCTGTCCACTTTTACTCCCGGCATCGACAAGACTCTACTCATGACGCCTTCCCAAGAAACTAATCGAGACATTGACCAAATAATATGTTATACCAATATACATTCAGAAGTAGCCATACATTTAGTACTACTTACATTCTTACTATCTTACTATGATATAACATATAAACCGGACAATAGACGGCAACTGACATAAAAATCAGCAAAGGAAACATTATATTAATGGTATTAAAGCCCCATCTCATAAAAATGGAGCCTTAAATACAATGCGCAACGCAAATCCGCCTCAATCCACGACTAAGGCCGGAACATTCTACTGCAAGTTAACAATCGTTATTCCTGCTCCGCCAAAACGAACGTCCTCATCGTGGTAGGATCCTACGTTGGGATTAACACGCAGTTGCTCACGAATAAGAGTCTTTAGTATTCCGTGACCGGTACCATGAAGAATCCTCACCTTACCGGCTGAGAACTGCACGGCATCATCAAGAAAATAGGTAACTGCCTGAATAGCCTCATCAGCACGCATGCCACGAACATCTATCTCATTCTTAAAGTTCAGCTGCCGGCGACGACTGTCTTCAGAAGTCTGAGACGATACCGTAAGAGTCTGAGAAGCCGCAGACTGCTTTGGCTTCTGAGCAACGGTAAGTCTCGACATCTGCACGACGGTGCGTAGAGCACCAAATGCGACCTCAGCCTTTTTGCCTTGTATGCCTATAATCTGACCTACCGACCCGGAACCATCCATCTTCACCCAATCGCCGGCCGTCAATTCCTTGCTCGCGACAACAGGCTTCCGGACAGCACTCTCCTCTTTCGACTTACGACTACGGTGCTTGAGCGGTTTAAGCGCGTCAGGAGTCGTCTTCTCTTCTACCGGTTCCTTAAGGCTTTCCTTATAATCTTCCAGTTCCCTTCTGATACGACGCGTCTGTTCTTTCTCTGCCTCCGCATTCTTGATATCACGGATGGCCTTTTCGAGACGGGCATTCGCAGACTTCAAAATCTCACGAGCTTCCTCTCGCGCATCCTTAAGAAAGTCGGCACGCTTCTGCCTCAGATCAGAAGCAGTATCCTCATACTTCTCAAGAAGTTTATCAAGATGCTGTTCTTTTTCCTTTATACTCTGACGCTTATTACCCCAATACTTACGGTCGCGCGCTATATCAAGAAGATACTTGTCAGAATTCACATAGTCCGACCCTACAATCTCCTTAGCCATATCAATCACATCACCGGGAAGCCCAATATTACGCGCGATCTCAATTGCAAACGAAGAGCCGGGATTTCCTACTGAAAGCTGGAAGGTAGGACGCAAATGCTGTCGGTCATAAAGCATGGCACCATTTACGAAACCGTTTGTCTCGTCGGCAAAAGTCTTCAAGTTCTGATAGTGGGTAGTAACGACACCAAAACATCCCGACTCACCAAGACGATACAAGATCGACTGAGCAAGCGCACCGCCAATCTGAGGCTCGGTGCCGGAGCCCATCTCATCGGCCAGTACAAGTGAAGATGGACCCGCATTGCGCAGAAATGCCTTCATATTCCTTAGATGTGACGAATAAGTCGAAAGATCATTTTCCATAGACTGTTCATCACCGAGGTCTACGAGAATATTCTCGAAAAGACCCATATGAGAATTATCATAGAGTGTCGGCAACAGTCCACACTGCATCATATACTGGACAATACCCACGGTCTTGAGTGCTACCGATTTTCCTCCGGCATTCGGACCTGATATGATGAGGAATCGTCGGTCAGCACCAAGATGAAGATTCATAGGAACCACACTCCTACCCTGCTGACGCAGAGTCATGAACAGCACCGGATGGAACGCATGGAACCAGTCAATCTCCGGACGCTTCTCAAGATTCGGCATTACAGCATCGACAGAATTGGCAAACTGAGCCTTCGCCTTAATGAAATCGAGATAACCTATGGAAAGGCAGCCGGCCTCAATCAAGTCAATGTCGGGTCTGATCATATCGGCCACAGATATAAGTATCCTGACTATTTCACGCCGCTCACGCATCTGGAGTTCCCGGAGATGATTACCCGCCTCCACAACTTCTGCCGGCTCAATAAAAACTGTCTTGCCAGTGGCCGATTCATCGTGGACTATACCATTGACACGACGTTTCATGGCTGCAGAAACCGGAAGTACCATACGACCGTCGCGCATGGTCGGCGCAGCATCCTTCTCAACAATGCCGTCGGCCGCCGCACGATCAAGAACCCGGCGCATGGCACGCGCGATCGAGCCATTGGCAGCGTTTATGCTGCGACGTATCTCCGAAAGCTCAGTAGAAGCGTTATCCTTGACTTCACCGAAACGATTGACACAACGGTCTATCTCGCGCTCTATGTCCGGAAATGAAACCAGCCCCTCAAACTCCCTTTTTAATTCGGGATAGAGTGGAGTAACGCCGTCATCTTCACTTCGTGAGAAAAAATTTCTGACCTCGGATATAGATGCCAGCATCCTGCCAAGAGAATGAAGACGATCAGCCGACATGAAAGAACCTGAAGCCTTGATCTCATTGAGATAAGGAATCACATCATACACATTGGCTCCGGGAATGTCAGACGCACTCCTGATAAGAGACAGCATCTCGGAAGTCTGCCTGAGCAGACGGATGACGACATCGAAATCGGATGAAAACGTCATGGCCTCAACAGCGTCCTTGCCCATACGCGATGTACACAAACGAGCCACCTCGGCACGAATGGCATCAAAGCCAAGTTTAGATTCTATATCATTGGGATAAAGCATATACGTCAAATATAAAAACCATATAAATCAATCAAAGTATCTCCGAAACCGTTATCAGACCCAGGGCACACCTGCTGCGATCGCCCTCACGCAATACAACAACATAGTCAAAGGTGATTCCTTGTCTGTAACAGAAAGGAACCACCCTGATATCCACAAATTGCCTATCACAAAATGAGGAAAGAAAAGATTGAGGAAAAGCCAAAGGCTTTTTCAGTCTTTCTTGTTTTCCTCTTCGAGGATCTTGACGGCCATATCATAGATTGTAGTGTCGTCAAGCACCACGATACCCCCGTCGGGACCCGGCTCGATGTGCATACCGATGTTCTTACCGAACTCATAGTTTACACCTCCGAAATAGTTGCGGACGGTCTGTACAGTGAGGTTAAGTTCGTCGGCAATGCGGCGAGTGGCTCCGTCAGGCAGACTGTCTTTGAGTCTGCGAAGTTCGTTGAATGTGATGGTCTTGCTCATACTATTAGTATTTGAGGTTTCTATGATTACTTTATTGAGTTTTCAAATTTACACATTATTTTTGAAAAATCAAACTTTTTTTGGCAATAAAAAATGTGTTGTATAGCATAAAACGAGCCACTTTCACATTATCATGCTTAGAGATAACAACTTAGCACAAGCAGCCATTCACAATCACCTGCATCGTCAGATTATCTCTATATCCTGAGCCCTGATCCAGCCTTCGGTGTCGGCGTTAAGTCGTACCTTATACCATGTAGCGGTACCGGCAAGGTCGGTTTCCTCAGCGACAACATCAAACCGAGTACCCTGACACAACTGGTTTGTAGCCGGTTTCGCGTCGGCCGATGGCTCGATGAGAAGAACGGTCTTATATGCCAACAATACGGCCCTGTCGTGAGAATCAAAATGGCGCGCACCCATAAAGGCAAAAACCATAAACATCACAGACAGGATCAACAGACAGATTCCTCCGAAAAAGCCGGTCTTCCTCAACATGACATTGCTGCAAAACAGATATACAGCGACTCCACCAAGACAAAAGATGAAACAGACAGCAGACCATCCGGCCCACACGTCGGAACTGACATCTGCCGCAATTATACGGTCAGCCGTCGAGAAGAATGTCTCCGGATCAGGCGATACACTCTTCTTCTTTCCTCTCAGTTCAGCACGATTGGAATCCTCAACTTTCGAGGCGAAATACTCAAGATTATTCTTTATATCCTTATTAGACGGATCAAGTCTGTTTGCCCTTGAATAGTAAAGGATCGCCCTACCATAGTCACCCACCTGAGCATATGAATTGGCAAGATTAAAATACAAGGGAGCAGAGACACCATCCATCCTGGCAATCATAAGATATGCCTCGGCTGCCTTCTCATATTCACCCTTTGCATATAAGGTGTCTGCGAGCGCGACTGCCGGAGCTTCCTCCGCACGCACATTTCCAAAAGACATGAACGAGAGGAAAACCATCAATACAGACAACAATGTCTTACAATTAGATTTCATGTATATTCAAGTATTTATTTACATGTAGTAAGCTTGGAATCCTCAAGTTTACCTATTATGTCCGCACCACGCTGATAGACAGTCTTCAACTCGTCGTCGCCCGAACCGGGAGCATACTTGGCAAACTCACAATCGTCAAGCACTCCGACAAACTCGTTGACAACCTCCTCAGAAGCACCTGCTACCGACAGACGCTCCGCTACATTCTGACGATTGAGCTCAGAGGTGGGAATGTTGAGTTTCGCTCCTACATATCCCCATAAAGCCACCAGCATCTCATCATAGAATTTCTCTCGGTCACCGGCTTTCATGCATGCAGCCGCCTTCTTCAGGCGTCTTGAAGCCACCTTGCCAGCCTTGCGCATACGGGTTCCTACGATATCGGCGGCACTCTTAAGCTGACGACGGTATACAAACACCACGACAACAAGAATCAACGCAGGAATCAGATACCAGAGCCAGAATAACGGACGATATACATCCGGAACGAAAGTCTTTTGCAATGAATCGACCTTCATAAGGTCATCATTGAATTTAAGCCTGTTCTTTGTCTGTGATTTTTCTGAAAGTGTACCCTTGTCGACTTCTACAGTATAGCCATCGGCAGTGGATTTCTCATAGCGGCCGGTAGCAGGATTGAAATATACCAGACTCACTGCAGGAATCTCATAGCGACCGGTCTCAAGCGGAGTGAATGAATAATCAAAGCGCACAGATCCGGAAACGGTAGATCCTTTTGATGCCGCGTCAACATCGGTAGTAGGAGTAAAGACCTCAAGCTGCTTAGGATAAATGTTGTTGAGATCCGGAAGCTTAATATACTTCAGGTTGCCGCTACCCTTCACAGTGTAGACTATCGATGCAGGCTGATTGGTCTTCAGAGACGCATTGGCAAGCGATGAAGAAATCGAGAACTGACCGACACCGCCGGAAAAGTCAGCAGGCTGCGGAACCGGAAGGGACTTCACATCCACCACAAGATCATTCGGAGTCACATTCAACTGAACCGGACGGCGAACCGTGAGCGTACGGAAATACGGATCGTCGTAATACTCCTGCTCATCGGTACTTACTGTATAGGTATTTCCCTTGACAGTAAGTTTACCTGTCATTTGCGGGAAAATAATATATCTTGCTATGACAGCAGTGGCATACTCATGACCGTTGTATGTCTCATACTGAAGTGAGTTTGACACTTCGTCGGACTCCTCAACTACAAAGCCATCGAATTTCGGGGCCTCGGTAGCACCGATAAACTTGATAGGAGCATAAGACGAATACAATTTCACCGTATATACGAGCGCTTCCTGCTCATATGCAGTTGACTTTGAGACAGAGGCACGAAGGAACAATTTCTCATTGCCCTTCCCAATAAACTTAGGACCTGACTGCTGCTGACCCGGATCCACACCGGCATAACCGCCGGATGACTGCTGTTGCTGCTGCGCCTGCTGACGCTGTTGCTGCTGACGCTGCTGAAGTTTTGAAAAACTTCCGGAGCCGGCCTTCACTACCTTATAGGATGCAGTATTGCTTCTTACACCACCGACAGTAAGAGGACCAAGAGTGTAAGACCCTTCCTTAGATGCAGAACAGGTCGCTACATACGTACGCGACGAAGTCTGGGTCATCTTTCCATTACTGCTGAAAATAGACGACGACTGACTGCTGAGAGTAAAATACTTCACCACAGCACCGGGTACATCCGGAGCAGACGGATCGCCATCCACATTCTCAAGCTTGAGATATACGTAGAACTGCTCTCCTACCTCCATATCATCCTCGCCAGACTGAGTGGCGACTATGATCTGGAACTTTCCTGCTGCCGCTCCAGTGAATGAAGCGGCAAGCAGAAGAAGTGTCAATATGTATTGTCTTATATGGGTCATAACATTATTTCTTATCGAAGCGGGAGAAGAGAATCATCTGTACAGGTCATTAACTACCAGCGCTTATTGTTCTTACCTCTACCGGCAGCCTCCTCACCATTATTTGACTTGTTGACTCTTGCACGCGTCTGGTTTTCCTTATTTTCCATCGCCTGCAGAATCTGCTCGGCAGCCTGCTGATTAATTTCGGGCTGTTGTTGCTGTTGCTGATCCTGCTGTTGTTGTTGCTGCTGATTCTCGTTCTGGTCCTTATCCTGATCCTGCTGATCTTCTTTCTGATCCTGATCCTTATCCTGGTCCTTATTCTGATCATCCTGATTCTGCTGAAGTTTTTTCTGAGCGATGCGCAGATTCCTTCTTGTCTTCTCATCATCAGGACGAACTCTCAGAGAACTCTTATACATCTGCACAGCCTGAGCATAATCCTGAGAGTTGAAAGCGATATTTCCGAGATTGAACATGGCATCGGCTGCAAGCGACGGCTTCTCCTTGACGGTCTGGGCCACATTTGTCATGGCATCAGCACCGGCCTTGACCAGTTGCTGACGCAGTGAATCAGACTGGGCGTTGTTGGCACGCCGGATATAGGTGAGTCCAAGATTATAGAGCGCTTCCTTGGAAGATGGCTCGATCTTGAGAGCCTGCTGATACTTCTCGCCGGCCTCAAGATAATGACCTTCACGAAAAAGCTCATTTCCCTGATTCACCATCCTTCGCTCCTTACGGTTGGTAGTGGCGGACACGTCAAAAGAGAAAAGCGCAGAAACAACCACCATAACCAGAGTGAATACTGAGAAGATATTATTTCTAACGGGAGTGTTCATAAGCATCTTAAGATTTAGATTCCTTCTTGAAGAACGTAATACGGTCAAGCCACCTAATCTTTCTGTCGAGAATAAAGACATCAAGACACAGAAGCACAAGCGCTATCCATGCGAAAATAGAAAACAGCTCATCATGGACTGCATATGCATTGGTTTCAAGAGCGGTCTTCTTAACCGTATCCATCTGCTTCTCGAGTTCATTGAGCGCATCAGGATTAGAAGCGTTCACATAAATGCCATCACCGGCACCGGCTATGCTTGCCGCGAGATTCTCATCAAGAGCAGTCTCAACAGGAGCGCCTGTCTCGGGATTGATCATCGGACCTGCAGGTGTAGGAATCTGAACCGGCGAGGGAGAACCGACACCAACCACGTTCAACTGAACATGGTTCTTCTCAGCCTGCTTAGCCGCATCTATCGCACCGTTAACATCCTCAAGATCCTCTGCATCGGTGATCAGCACTATCGACTTGCCAATATTCTTGTCGGCGCTGAAAGATTTGACCGCACGGTCTATAGCAGCCGCTATATTGGTACCCTGATTCTCATACTGAGAAGGATCGATTGAGTTGAGGAACATCTTTGCCGATACATAATCGCTTGTCACCGGAATCAATGTATAGGCATCGTTGGCGTAGACTATAAGGCCCACACGATCATTGTCGAGACGATTGATCAGCTTCTCAAGCACGAGTTTTGCGGCACGCATACGCGAAGTTCCATTGTTATCGGCAGTAGATGACGCCAGCATTGAATTGGAGACATCGACAGCAATAACGACTTCTATGCCCTCCTTTTCCGACTTGGTGGCATGCACGCCACCCCATGGGCGACAAAGGGCTATGATGAGGAATGTCAACGCACCTACCTCAAGAGCGAGTTTCAAAGGTGGTTTATATTTTGAAACCTCCGGCATGAGATGACGAAGTGAATCGGGAAGACCGAACTTCGCAAGTTTTTTCTTCCTCCTGTAGCGAGCGAGAAAGTAGAGCAATACCAACAACGGTACCGCCACCAGAAGCACAAGCGAAGCCGGATAAGCAAACGTAAACATTATGGTATTCTTCTGATAATTGTGTAACGTAATAACAACGAGAGAGCGAGTGATGCAAAAGCAAGCCAGAGCCAGGGCATAAATTCCTCCTGTGTCAATGTCACGGAATTGACATCAATGCTTGACTTCTCAAGAGAATCAATCTCCTTGAACACCTGTCTCAGCATTCGCTCATCCTTCGCACGGAAATACTTTCCACCGGTGAGTTTCGCCATATTGGTAAGAAGCGGCTCGTCTATCTTGGTCTCAAGTGTAGTCGACGAGAACCCGTAGGGATCCGCAATCTGCATCTTGCCATTTGTTCCGACACCGATAGTGTAAACCTTGATTCCCTTCTGTTTCGCAATCTGCGCAGCGGTCACCGGAGGGACATCTCCTGCATTATTGCTACCATCGGTCAAAAGGATTATGCTTTTCGACTTAGCCTTACCCTGCGATATACGGTTTATGGCACTTGAAAGACCATCACCTATCGCCGTACCGTCGTTGAGATCACCCATCTCTACATTGGCTATAGCATTGACGAGAGCCGCGCGATCATTAGTAAGCGGCATCAGGGACAATGACTCTCCTGCAAAAACCACAAGACCCATATTGTCATTCGGCCGCGAATTGACAAAAGATGTAGCCACATCCTTAGCAGCAACAAACCTGTTGGGACGGAAATCGGTGGCCGACATTGAACCCGAAATGTCCATTGCTATCACGATGTCGGTACCCAATACCCTGGAATTCTTAAGACTGTCATGAGTCTGAGGCCGCGCGAGCGCTACTATGATAAAGGCAATGCAGAGCATACGAAGGGCAAAACACAAATGGATTACCCATACCTTCCAGGAATTTCCGAACTTCAAAAAAGGCTGCAAAGTGGATATGCCGAGCGACGGGCTGGCATTGCGGTGCTTCCATATGTACCAAGCGATAAGCGGCAACAGTATGAGCAACAGCCATAGCATGCCGGGATACAGAAACATCATAACCCACCTCCTTTCCTGTCAGGATTCTGTACGGGATCCTCCGTCGCGGAAGTCTTGGGTCCTGATGAAGTGTCTGAACCATCTTCTGCGGCCGGAGCAGCCTCTACAATAGTCTCCTTGACAAAACTTACAGCGTTGTCGAAAGCAGCCACATTGTCGGCAGGCAACGGACGGACTTTGGCGAACTTAACGAAATCGGCCACATCCAGTATCTTACGTACATATCCACGCTTTTCCTTGACATCTGTCTGATCGGCAAGCGTATGCATGATCTGACGAGAAGTCATCTCCATAGCGTTTATGCCAAAGCGTTTGAATAGATACTCTCGAAGGATGTCGGTGAGCTCCGTGAAATATTCCTTTTCCATGCCGTTTTCCCACAAACTCTTAGCCTTGAGACGTTCCAGACGGTCAAGCGCGACAGTCCATGGCTTCGGCTGCGGTTTCTCCGGCAACGATATGAACTTTCCTGTGCGACGATACTTTCTGCCAAAGTATATGGCGGCGGCAATCGCGAGGATAACAAGAATCCAGAGCCACCATAACTCATACAGCCAGTCAGGCATCCAGTCCCAGAAAGAACGGTCTGAAGGATCCGTTATGTCCTTATAGTCGGATATAGCGTCGTTCTCTCCGACCTTTACCGGCACTACAGTAAGTTCCAAAGGATTAGACTCTACAGAATCCGACGCTGTGATGTAAACGAATGGAGGAATCCTGTAGGTTCCGGAATCAAAAACCTGAACCGGCACCCTAAGTCGCTCGGTAATTCTACCACCTTCCTTCTTAATAGTGTCAAGACGGGGCGCACCAAGTTCGACAGTATCTCCGATCAGTGTCACATACCCGCCAGCGGCTATCTTGTGAAGAAGCGGGAAAACTCCCTGACGGTCCGCCTCCCTGTCTACAATCAGACGCAGAGTGTCGACCCTACCCATCATGATTGAGGCAGAATCAAGCGACGCGGTAACCTTGACCGAAGCAAAAGCCGGCAACTGGAGCATCAACACCAGCAAAGGCAATAATAAATATTTACGTATCGAATGAATCATAGCGATAACAAATTCATAATAATCAACCGCGACGGCGGAAGAGACCTATCAGGGCCTTTACATAATCCTCATCAGTGCGGACAGAGACAGAATCGACTCCACAGCGCGCTGTGGTCGACGAGAACGCCTGCTGGCGTTCATACCAGGCCTTGTCGAATGCCTTGCGCACACGGCTTGATGAAGTATCAAGCCATATGTCGCCACCTGTCTCGAGGTCGCGCAGACGTACAAGTCCGACATCGGGCATCTGGGCGTCGCGCTTGTCATATACCTGTATGGCGGCCACGTCATGCTTATGATTGGCAATCGAAAGAGACTTGAACCAGTCATGAGTGTCGATGAAGTCGCTCAGGAGGAATGCCGAACATTTCTTCTTAAGCGCATTGGTCATGAACACGAGCGGGGCATTCAAGTCAGTGCCCCGATGCTCCGGCTTGAAATCTATAATCTCACGGATAATGAAGAGTATATGCTTTCTGCCTTTCTGCGGAGGGATGAACTTCTCGACCTTGTCGCTGAAGAAGATGACACCCACCTTGTCGTTGTTCTGAATGGAAGAGAAAGCGAGGGTCGCAGCAATCTCGGCTATAAACTCCCGTTTCACCTGCCCTACAGCACCGAAATCTCGGCTTCCGCTGACATCAACAAGCAGCATCACGGTAAGTTCCCTCTCCTCCTCATATACCTTGACATAGGGCTTGTTGTGACGCGCCGTTACATTCCAGTCGATATCGCGCACGTCATCACCGGGCTGATACTCCCTGACCTCGGAAAACATCATGCCCCTGCCCTTGAAGGCAGTGTGATACTCTCCGGCAAAGATATTGTTGGAGAGTCCACGCGACTTTATTTCTATTTTTCTGACTTTCTTAAGGAGTTCCTTTGCGTCCATATCGAAAATATAGTGAGATTAAGGCACCTGAACCTTATCAAGAATGCTTGAGATGATTTCGTCGGCAGAAATATTGTTGGCCTCAGCCTCATACGTCAGACCAATACGATGGCGCATCACGTCATGACAAACTGCACGGACATCTTCCGGAATGACATAGCCCCGACCCTGAAGGAAAGCATATGCACGGGATGCGAGCGCCAGAGAGATGGATGCACGCGGAGAAGCGCCATATGCGATAATGCCGTCAAGATCCTTGAGACCGCAGGACTCTGGATTACGGGTAGCAAACACGATATCCACTATGTAGTTCTCAATCTTCTCGTCGATGTAGATCTCGCGGACCAGTTTCTGAATCTCAAGCACATCCTGAGTCGAGACGACCGCACGGATTGCCTCAAGAGCGCCGCGAATATTCTGACGGATAATAAGTTTTTCCTCAGCCTTTGTAGGATAGCCAATCACGACCTTAAGCAGGAAACGGTCGGTCTGTGCTTCAGGAAGAGGATACGTACCCTCCTGTTCGATAGGGTTCTGCGTGGCCATAACGAGGAACGGACGATCGAGCGGGAATGTCTGTTCACCAATAGTCACCTGACGCTCCTGCATAGCCTCGAGCAGCGCACTCTGCACTTTAGCCGGAGCACGGTTGATCTCATCAGCAAGGACAAAGTTAGAGAAAATCGGACCCTTCTTAACCTCAAACGTTTCTTTCTTGACACTGTAAATGAGTGTACCGATCACATCGGCAGGAAGAAGGTCGGGGGTAAACTGGATGCGGGAATACTTTGCATCCACAAGGCTCGCGAGAGTCTTGATAGCAAGGGTCTTTGCAAGACCGGGCACGCCTTCAAGAAGCACATGTCCATTGCAGAGAAGGGCGATTAGAAGAGAGTCCACAAGGTGTTTCTGACCTACGATACGCTGGTCCATACCGTTGCGGATCATGCTAAGGAAATTGCTTTTAGAAGCAATCAGATCGTTAAGTTCACGAATATTTACTGTCTGTTCCATAATGACTTCAGTAGATTTACTGATGTTGTGCAGTTAATTAATTTGCCGATTCACTATCCCGCATGAAGCAGGAAAAACATTAACACTTAAAAGAAGTCGCTTATATCAGGCCGTTCATAATAAACCCAATGTATTAAATAACCTGGCAGCAGTCTCAATACATAATGGAAAACACTGTAGATTCCGCCATATATGCATTGCCATTGAGCCGCTTAATCCTATGAGCACCATCTTGCGCATCCGGGCTGGCTCAAATTACTCCGCACCGATCATATCATTGATTCCCGCAAGCCACTTTCTTCTATAATCTAAATGCAAATTTAACACTTTAGTTTTGTAACATGCACAATTATACTGTTAAATAAATTAAACACACGTTTCAAGGCGTTAACGGGCCTTGTTTTCCTGAGAAAAAGCATTCCAGCCCTGAGCCTTAAGGGGAAACTCCTGACCATCGCGGGTGATCATGGCACAGCCGAGATCCGGGGCTGTCACATATCCTATCATGCGTACACCTTTGATGTTTTCGATGCGGTCGTGATCTGTAAGGGGCACTGTAAATAGAAGCTCATAGTCCTCGCCCCCGTTCATTGCGGCTGTAATCAGATTCATATTTAGTTCCTCCGCCATGACTGCTGTCTGATAATCGATAGGTATCTTATCCTCATATACACGACAGCCTACTCCCGACTTACGGCATATATGCAGAAGTTCGGACGAGAGGCCATCGCTGACATCCATCATGGAAGTAGGACGTATCCCCTCCTTGCGTAAAGCCTCGACAATATCGCGACGGGCCTCAGGTTTCAGCTGACGCTCGAGAATATACTCCTTGCCAGAAAAATCCGGCTGGAAATCCTTACCGGCGGACGCACTTACGCGGTTCTCCCGCTCAAGCAGCTGAAGCCCCATGAAGGAAGCTCCAAGATCACCAGATACACAGATGATATCTGTCGGTTTAGCACCATCACGACGTATAGCCTCGCCTTTTTCACACACACCGATACATGTCACGCTTATTACAAGACCGGTAACAGAAGCAGATGTATCACCTCCTACAAGATCCACGCCATACATATCACATGCAGTGCGAATACCGTCGTAAAGAGCATCTATGTGTTCCACGGTGAAGCGACTTGAGACACCGAGCGATACAGTAATCTGTTTCGGAGTACCGCCCATCGCATATACATCGCTGAAATTCACGATAGCCGACTTATATCCGAGATGCTTCAGAGGCACATAACGAAGATCGAAATGTATGCCTTCGAGAAGCAGATCGGTTGTCACAAGCACATCCTTGTCGCCGAAGTTCAGAATCGCGGCATCATCTCCGACACCGAGAAGAGAGGAATCATTGCGTAAAGGGAAATCCTTGGTTATTCGGTCGATGAGGCCGAACTCTCCGAGGTCTGATATTTCTGCCATACTATAGGGAGAATAAAATTGTTATGATTAAGTAGCCCGGAATACAAAATACACCGAACGCCAGATCAAT
>X108_Striped_Desert_Hamster__coassemble_193_pt1 | contig 15008 bp, 12 predicted proteins | sample X108_Striped_Desert_Hamster__metabat2_low_PE_001 | metagenome-assembled genome bin X108_Striped_Desert_Hamster | reverse complement strand
GGATATATTGTGTTTAGTCCGTGTGCCACTATGGCGATCGTGGCAAGGCCTGCGTTGAGGGCAGCCGTGTGTGCCACCGTGTCGATGCCGAGCGCGAGTCCGCTTATTACTGTCATTTCGGGGAAATATACAGCCATGTCTTTCACAAGACTGTCTGTGTACCTTGCTCCGTAGGAAGTGGCGTGGCGAGTGCCTACTATGCTTATCATCTTCTTGGCGTCAAGGTCGGCATGCCCGAGTCTGTAGAGAGTCAGCGGTGCCTTGTCTATGTCGCGCAGGCGTGATGGATAATCCTCGTCAGTGATGGAAAACGATGTGATGCCGTGCCGTTCCATGAACTCCGATTCCTTACGGGCCTTGAACAAGGCTTCGTCGCGGAGCATCCGGTCGAAAGTAACACCTTTCTTCAGGCAGAGTCTTTGGGTCAGTTCGGAGTCTGCGATGCTGAAAAACTCATCGACAGTCATGCCGCATTCCTCCATATGCCGCACAATAGCTGCGTTCATGCCGGGCACGAACGAAAGGGCCATTCCCAAAAGACGCTGGTTGTCGGGCATCAGTTGATGTATTTTGCAAAAACCTTAGCAAGTTCGTCGCCTCTCGATAACTTGCCGTTCTTCAGCACAACGACGTTCACGAGTCCCTGGCATACGAGTTCGCCTCCCGGACGCATTATGTCCTGATGGAATATGAATCGCGGTCCCTTGCGCTCCAGACGCAGACAGGAAAGAAACGACTCGTTGCCGCGCAGCGACGATATGTATTCTATCTCGACCTTGCGCACTACGGCATCCAGTCCCTGATTGTGCATTTCTACGAAGGAAAGTCCCGCGTCGCTGCAGAATTTATGTCGGGTGTGCTCCATGTAATGGAGGTAATTGGCATTATTGACTATCTGCTCGCAGTCGAGTTCATAGTCTCGTACCTCCATCTCCATGATGAAGCAGTATTTGCGGTTTGTATTCTTAAGTATTCTCATGTGTAGTCAAAAATAGGTTGTTTTGGGCACATACAGCACACTTATCGGGGAATCTGACAGATATATGACCTTGTATGTGCTGTCTTCCTTTATTTTAATGACACTTGTATCGTAGACGGTCAATGAACCGCTCTCTATCCATGTCTCGTCCTTGTCGCCATCGTCATTGTCCGTTTCCTCAATGCGGAAGGTCCTTATCGTATAGCCGTTGTCGCGGCGTTCTACAGTATGCGGCAGTAGATTGGTAATGATGTCAGGCGACATTATGTGGTTGAAATGCATCATGCAGCCCACAGTAGGGGTTACTGTCAGGCATATCATAAGTCCTGCTACCAGCAGACGGATGTCGGAAATGCATCCATAGGCCGTCAATGCCAGTCCCGCTAACGTGATCGACCATAGAGGCCAGCCTGTACGCGGTGAGAGAATGAATGTCTGGAAAACATCCTTTCCACTTACTCTGAAAGGTTCCTGCCGCTGCATGTGAAGTAGTCCTTGTTCAGGTTATCTCGAATGGGATTCCCTGTATTTTCTGTAAATCTCAAGATTCTGTGCCGGTATTGTCTGAAGATATCCGGTTCCTTGCGGATTGCGCAGACGTGAGAGATCTATATACTTGTCACCGTTGTCGAAATGCCGGGGAAACACTTCGTCACGGCGCTTTCTCGACATGTCCGATGCCTTAGAGTGTCCTTCTGCCTGAAGACCGCGGAGATCGTCATGCACACCCTTCGGACCATACTCCACGGGATATATGTCGGCACACGGCGGATATCCGAGTCCGGTCCACATCACGTAATCCTTTCCTGCCTCAGCCGGTATGCTATCGGAGCCTGAAGGTATTGTTCCCTCTATCACGATAGTGGCGCACGACTTGTATCTGGGTATGAAGTCCTGGTCTATTATCCATCCGGGCTCAGTACCGTCGGCCATATCCCTGCCCATCAGGTCATGGTAGAAAGAGCGTGATGCAGTCTCGGTCAGTAGTTCAGGTGTGATGCTGTGCTGCATTGCGGCGGGACCGAGTATATGGAGGGCGTTGGCCTCACGAATGAAACCGAACCCTTCTTCAGGACGTCCTTTATGGCTGTAGTTCGTACGCACCAGCATGTGGTCGGGAGCGTCGTCAAGGTCTATTCTGATGTAGGAGTCGTTATTGGTCTCGAAGTACGCGCCGGCTCCAGTGGCATCAATGACTCCGAAATTTGCCTCGACTCCCATGGGGCGCGGCAGTTCGCCAAGCAGACGCTCGAAGTCCTCGATAGTGCGGCATCTGCGCAGGGCGATGGTCATCACGAGTCCTTCTTTGTCCATGTCTTTCTCAGCCACATTGTCATCCTTTATATTGTAGGATGCCGTGTTCATTATCGCGAACCCCTCGCTATTGAATCCTGTCCAGCATTCCCTGAGGTCGTGGTCCGAGGCATTGAAGAGTCCCGTATATCCGAATCCGGCCTCAGAAGGAGCCACATACTCCACCTTGTTGTCGATCGCCGAGGTGTCGCGGTGCTTCCAGAGCAGAGGACGTCCGGTCGGTGTCAGTTCGCCGCCTATGATGGCGCTCGTGCAGGCATCGGCAGAGGCAAATGCCACTGCCACAAAACAAATCGATATTGCAAGTTGTTTTTTCATTAATGCGAAGATAGTAAAAAAACTCCAATTACGCTAAACAATTTGTATAAAATTCACCAAGAAACATAAAAAACATGGATACTCTTCCCAAAGACCCGATAATGCTCATGAGCTTCATCAATACGAAGCTTCGCAACGAATACCGCACGCTTGAGGATTTCTGCGGTTCGTATGGTCTTGACATGACAAAACTTAAGGCCACGATGGAAGCAGCCGGCTTCGAATGGATGCCAGGTGTCCGTCAGTTCCGTTAAATCTTGTTGTATTTGCTTAAAATGAGAAAGCCCTACCCAACTATTTGGGCAGGGTCTACGTTTGATAAATACAAAAAGCAATATGGCGAAGCATTCTTGGTTTCGCGAGAAAGTGGGAATGCGGTTTTAAGTTTAGTTAGATATAGTTTATAGTGGAATCGTGATGGAGGGTCGTTGTGGAAGCGACCCTCCTTTTTTCACGTTTGTGTCCATATTGCTTTCACTCATGCATCAGGTTGCCTCGTTCTCGGCATTGCCTTAGGCCCGAGGTTACTTCTTGAATGGTTTGTCGCTGACATATATCTTGAAGTCCTTGATGGCACCCGGCACGTCGCTCTCCATACGCGGCAGATACTGTATGCCGGATATCTTCCTGTCGCTTCCAAGGTCAATCACGATACTGTGGGGGTATGCCACGCCCGGAACAGTGCTCCAGTATGTTGACTCCTGAAGGTCGAAGATCTTGTCGCCGGAGCGGTTGGTGCGTTTCATGTCCTCGCTGTCTGCGTAGTATACGGTCCATGGTTCCCTCGACAGGCGGTCGCCGTTCTCGTCAAGAACATAGAATTCAGCGATTGAAGCCACGTCCTTGCCGTTGATGGAGTTCAGTGCCTCAAGGCAGAGATAGCGTCCTTCAGCGGGCTTGTCGAGCTTGCGGTCCTGCCATCCGTTGCCGGCATCAAACGTTCCGGTGAGCACCGGAGTCAGCCCTGTCAGGTCGAGGGTCTCACCCTCTTCCCTGTGGGTAGCCGGTTTCTGCACGAGAAGATTGTCGATCATAGGCTGCTTCAGACCTTCGCTTACGGCCTCTTTCGGACCGAGAATGTCGAATACCATGATTTCGTTTTCACCCTTTTTCAGCCAGCATCCGGGCATGTAGAGTGTCTGCTGCGGACCGATTTCCCAGATTCGTCCAAGGGGATGGCCGTTGACGTAAACGAGTCCTTTGCCCCATGTCTCGAAATTGAGGAACGTGTCGGATGGCTTTCTGACATTGAAGGTTCCCCTGTATACTCCGCGCGGCAGACGTCCGTCGGCATCGGGGCTGAAACTTCCGAGAGGAAGATTCTCCATTGAATCGTAATACTCCGGTATATCCTCAAGATTGAATACCTCCCAGTTCTTCAGGTCGCATGTGAAGGTGTAGCCGTTTCTGTATTCAGTCACGCTTACTCCGTCGGTTATTCCCTTGAAGTCCTTTATGGCACGACCGAAGTTGATGCGGCCCATTGCCTCCACAAGGATATCGAGTTTTGCATCCTTGCCGCAGGCGGGGAGCTGGATGTTCTTTTCACCCATGCGGCGGTCGACTTTGCCTACATACTTGTCATCCACGAAAACCTGTACGAAATCGTGAGGATCGTTTATTGTAAGCTGGCCTCCGTTCTTGAGTTCCGGAAGAGTGGTACGGTAGAGTATGCTGCCGAAGCCCTGGTCGTATTCCTCCATTGTCTTTATGTCACGGCTCTTTTTACCTTCCGGAAGGTTTGAGAAAAGCGGTGCGACAGTCTCGAAATTGAATTTCTTGATTTCTATAGGCTTGATGGTTGCAGGCACTTTCGGTAGTTTCCCGTCGTAATACTTTTCGAGAGCCTTTCTGAGTTCCCAGTATTTTGGAGTCGTCTGGCCGCTCTCGCTTATCGGGGCATCATAGTCATACGATGTCACGTCGGGAGCGAAGCCCGGAGAGTTGGCACCAGCCCAGTGCCCCCAGTTGGTACCTCCGTGAGTCATGTAAAGGCTGAACGATATGCCTTTGCTCAGCATCTCGTCTATGCCCTCTATCATGTCGGCCGCGGGTCGCGTCTCATGGTTTGCTCCCCACTTGTCAAACCATCCGCTCCAGAATTCCGAGCACATAAGCGGGCTTTCCGGACGCAGTTCCTTAAGTTTGGCAAACTGCTGGTCGATATTGGCTCCGGTGCCGAAGTTCATCGTCCAGATAAGGTCGTCAAGACCGTTGTTGGTGAAGTTCGACGACCAGTCGCACTGGAAGAGCGTGACATCGTTGCCGAAATTCTTGCGTAGCATGTCCCTGATATTGGAGACGTAAGGCTTGTCGGTGCCATACGATCCGTATTCGTTCTCCACCTGTACCATGATGATAGGGCCTCCGTCGGAAATCGTGAGGTCTCCCACCTGGTCTGCGACTGCTTTCTGGAATTTGTCTACTCTCTCGAGAAAGAACGGATCGTTTTCTCTCAGCTTTATGTCTTTTTTCTTCAGGAGCCACCAGGGAAGACCGCCCATTTCCCACTCCGCGCATACATATGGTCCGGGACGCAGGATCACCTTCATGTCGTTGGCCTCGCAGAGTTTTATGAACTCCCTCAGGTCGTTCTGTCCGGTGAAGTCAAACTGGTCTTGCTTGGGCTCATGGGAGTTCCAGAATGTATACAGGCAGATGGTGTTCATGCCAAGAGCCTTGCATAGTTTTATGCGCTGGTCCCAGTAAGGTCTTGGGATTCGGGGATAGTGAAGTTCCGCGGCCTTGACCACGAAAGGCTCCCCATTAAGCAGGAACGTGCCGTTGCCTGCCTGGAACTTGCCGGGCATTTTCTGTACGGCTGTGTCCTTGCCTGCGGCAGTTGCGTCGAAAACCGATGCAGACATCAGGAGCGCGCCTGCCGACACGAGAAGTGCTGTCTTTAAGTTAAGTTTCATGATATGCTGTGTGGTTTAAAGGAATCTATGGATTGCGGTAGCGGCATAACGCATTAGGTCGTTTTCGTCAGATTTCATCGACTCTGCCAGGTCTGCAGCATCAGGCAGGTATCGTAGCAGCCTGAAGGCGATGATGTCAGCCTCCTCGCGGTTTCGGATGTCTTTTATCCATTCCGATGCCTCTTCCTTTGACAACTGTTCCGACGGCATGATATGGCAAGCGAGAAGGCGTGATTCCCGACACTCGCGGTCGCTCCAGAGATCCCTGGCCATGGCAGCCGCATCGGATGGCTCTGACGGTCGGAAACGTTCCGCGATGTCTTTTATCTGGGGGAGCTGGAGCCCGAAGATATACTTCTGCTCCAGCCCTCCTTTTCTCAGTGTGTCGGCAAGCAGTCCGTTGCGAAAGGCGAAAAACTCCTTGCGCACGGCACTCAGCCTGCCGTTGCTGTCAGTTGCTTCCATTATGGTGCTTTTGACTGTTATTTCGCAGAATACTGGCGGCTGAGGCGCATCATCTGCTCGGGATATCCTTCGGTGTATGTCACCTTGACGTCGGTGATGTTGCCGTCCTTGTCGTAGGTGGGTACATATACCGGGTTTACGAAACCTCTGTAGGGAGGAATGTCAAGTGTAGAGTATCTGCTAAGCACTTCCTTGTGAAGCTTGGGATCGATCTTGACAGCGTATTTCTGCACGAGTGCGTTGCCTGCCTCGTAATCGCCGGTCGACTTGATGCGCTGTATCTCTTTCAGAAGCTGGCCGAAGAGATTGCGGAGCTCCTTGTAGTCATTGATCTTCAGATAGGTCTTTCCACCCTTCTTTACAAGTTGTACTGCCTTTGATTTCTTGGCGTGGTCGAGTGTCCATGCCGCGATGAGCTGACGGTTGCGCATGTGGGCCTCCTCCACGTCGTTGCCCGGCTCAATGCGGTTGAGCTGCGTCATCAGGCCGTTCATCATCTGCTGGTAGTATTCAGCCTTGTATGCCTCCGGGTCGGAAAGAATGCCGAGTTCGATGAGTTTCGGATCGGCGAGATAATATAGCGCGAAGAGGTCGGCGCGGGCTTCCTCGAGGGTCGAGCCGTTTTCCTTCAGGGCGTCGGGGTCGGTGCCAGGGGCGAGTTGTCCTGATGCGTGTCCGAGACATTCATGAAGGTCTGTATGGAGCATATCGGTCTGATATAGATACTTGTCCATCAGTTCGCGTGTCGGCTTGTCGATTACGAACTCCTCGCGGAATCCGTTGCCCTTGCTTGCTTCGGCATAGGCCTCGGTAATATTCTCGATTGTCACCGATTTACTGCCGTGGGCCGCGCGGATCCAGTCGGCGTTGGGGAGGTTGATGCCGATGGCTGTGGCGGGATACGCGTCGCCTGCAAGCATCACTGCGTTGATGGCCTTTGCGGAGATACCCTTCACGTGCGGTTTGCGGTATTCGGGATCAATCGGTGCGTTGTCTTCAAACCATTGGGCGTTGTCAGAGATGATCTTTGTGCGCTTTGTGCTCTCGCGGTTGCGGAAGTTGACATAGCTTTCCCAGCTTCCGGTCATGCCGAGGGGGTCGTTGTAGCTTTCAATGAAACCGTTGACGAAGTCTACGTCGGAGTTTGTGTCTTCCGCCCAGAGGATCGAGTATTCGTCGAAAAGACGGAGGTCGCCTGTGATGTAGTAGTCGATCAGTTTTGTTATGTAGGCGCGCTGCGCGTCATTCTCGGCTACGCTCTTGGCCTTGTCGAGCCAGTAGATTATATTGCGTATCTGTTCGCCGTAAAGGCCGTTGAGATAGTATTTCTCCTCGTGAATGTTGCCTTTGGCATCTTTCACGAGTTTGGAGTTAAGTCCGTAAGAGATGGGAGTAGGATCGTTAGGTTTCTTCTGGGCAGCGAAGTAGTCTTCCACTTCCTTCTGTGTCACGCCGTCATAGAGGTTGACGCTGGAGTTGGCCACTACGTCGCCTGTCGAGTCGAGGCTCACTTTCTTGGGCATATATGTCGGATCGAAGATATACCGGGTGATAGTGGCGATTATTTCCTCGCGCTCTTTGTCGTCTTTTGCTCCCACGCAATGGTTGCACAGTCCCTTGACGCGCTCGGCGAAGAACGCTTCAGAGAACTCGGGCACGAATTTGTCGTTGGAGTAGTGGTGGTGCGGTCCGTTGCCGAACCATACCTGCCTCATGTATTTGTCGAAACCTTTCCAGTCCGGGGTATTCTTGTCGCCGTCATATTTCTGATAGATCTTCTCGAGAATCTTTCTCAACTGAAGATTGTGCTTGCCGTTCTGGTCCCAGATTATGTCGCGGCCCCAGAGTGCTGCTTCCGAGAGATAGTAGAGCATCTCTTTCTGTTTAAGTGTCAGGTCGTTGAAGCCCGGCACTTCATAGCGGAGCACCTCGATGTCGGCGAATCGGTCTACTTTGTAGTCGAAATTGGGATTTTCCTTTGCCATTGCTGTCATAGACCCGAGCAGCATCGCTCCGGCCATAATCACTTTGATAGAGTTCATATATGTTTGTCGTTGTTTGTTTCAGTATCTTTCTCCATGTCTGTTATTCCACGTAAAGCACCAGACCCTTCAGATATTCGCCTTCGGGATGAGATATATCGATGGGGTGGTCGGCGGGCTGTGTCAGCTGATGCAGTATCCTCACCTTGCGTCCGGACTTTGCGGCGGCGCTGAAGACTGCGAGTCGGAAAGCCTCGCGCGTCACTACCTGCGAGCATGAGAACGTGAAGAGCACGCCTCCAGGCTTGATCTTGTCAAACGCCTTGGAGTTGAGCTTGCGGTAGCCGATCAGTCCGTTTTTCAGTGCTGAGCGGTGTTTTGCAAATGCCGGAGGATCAAGGATGATCAGGTCATACTCCTTGTCTGGCATGTCGTTGAGAAACTTGAATGCGTCTATGGCACAGGTCCTGTGGCGTGGGTCACCGGGAAAATTAAGTTCTATGTTGGCGTCGGTCAGTGCTGCGGCCTTGGCTGAAGAGTCTACCGACACTACGCTCTCTGCGCCTCCGCGCATAGCGTAGACCGAGAATCCTCCGGTGTAGCAGAACATGTTGAGCACCTTGCGCCCTTTGGCGAACTTCTCCAGAAGCGCGCGGTTTTCTCGCTGGTCCACGAAGAAGCCGGTCTTCTGCCCGCGCAGCCAGTCGATGTTGAACTGCAGGCCGTTCTCCGTCGCGATATTGCCGTCGTAGCCTCCGACGAGATATTCGTTCTCAGGGTCGAGATTCGCCTTGTAGGGGAGGGTGGTCTCGCTCTTGTAATATACGTTGCGGATTCTGGCGTCGGGGAGCGCGATCAGGGCCTCTGCTATGCGTCTGCGCTCGAAATGCATTCCTGGGCTATGTGCCTGCAGCACTGCGGTGTCGCCATATATGTCGATGACGAGGCCCGGAAGGAAATCGCCCTCACCGTGCACGAGGCGGAAGCAGTTGTTGTCTTCCCTGATCAGTCCGAGCGTCTGCCTTAGCCGGAACGCTGCTTCGAGGCGTCTGGAGAAGAAATCGTCCGGCAGTGTGTCAGTACCGAACTCGAGTAGCCGCACGGCGATTGATCCGATCTGGTAATGTCCGATACCGAGCGTTGTGCCGTCGGCCGATTTCACTACAGCGAGGTCACCTTCCTCAAGACCTTCGGGCAGACGTGCTATCGCTCCCGAGAATACCCATGGATGATGCCTCAGTATGCTTTCTTCCTTGCCCTTTTTCAGTATTATCTCTTTCATTGTCTTTATAGCGTGTATGGTTCTGGTAGGTTGAGGATGTCTTGAATCTATGGTTCGGAATCATGCTGATTCATTACGATAGCGGATTCAGACATCTTCTCTACCTGTTTATTTGAAGAAGAATCTTATGATATCCATGCCGTTGGCGTAGACAAGCAGCAGTATAAGCAGTGCCATGCCCGTCATCTGTGCGTATTCCATGAACTTCTCTGAAGGCTGACGGCGGAAAATCACCTCATATAGGAGAAAGAGCACGTGTCCTCCGTCGAGAGCCGGAATCGGCAGTATGTTCATGAATGCGAGTGCCACCGAGAGGAACGCGGCGATGTTCCAGAAGGCGATCCAGTCCCAAGATTCGGGGAATATGCTGCCTATCGCTCCGAAACCGCCCACCGATTTGGCTCCCTCCTTGGTGAAGACGAGCTTCATGCTCTTGGCGTAGCTGGTGAGACGGTCTACTCCCATTTCTATGCCGCGCGGTATCGATGTGAATATGTTGTAGTTCTTTTCTTTTGTCGTGAAGAACGCCGACGGATCCACTTCGAGTCCTACACCCATCTTCGAGTTTTCTGACAGTTTTACCGGAAGGTTAAGCGTGTCGGCTTTCTGACCGGTGGAGTTTCGCACCACGGTCATGCTTATGGTCTCGTTGTCATGTCCTTCGAGTGTGGAGAGGCAGTCAAGCAGGGCGGGTGTCGGTTTGCCGTTGATGGCGATGACCTCGTCCTTCTCCTTCACTCCTGCTTTGGCAGCACCTTCGCCGGGCATCACCTGCGTTATCCGGGTCGGTATGCGGTATGCGAAAAAGTTTATGGTAGCGGTATCGCTCTTTGCCTCCTCGTCGAGGCGGAATATGAATTTCTCGGGAATAGCGATGTCTACAGGTTTGCCGTCGCGGATCACCTTTACGGTTTGCGCCTGCATCATCCTCAGCCGGTCTTCCGACGGAAGACCGTCAAGCGGTTCTCCGTCAGCCTCCACCGGTATGTCGCCGTTTCGGAATCCGGCGTCGAGGGCTGCTTTGGAAAACTGCAGACCCATTTTTGCATCGTTAAGTGCCACATATCTCTCGCCGGTAGCGAATACGATTCCGGCATATATCAGTATGGCGAGCAGGAAGTTGAAGAGTACGCCCGCTATCATGACGAGGAGCCTCTGCCATGCAGGCTTGCTCCTGAATTCCCAAGCCTGAGCCGGCTGCTTCATCTGTTCGGTGTCCATCGACTCGTCAATCATTCCCGAGATCTTGCAGTAGCCTCCAAGAGGTATCCAGCCGATGCCGTATTCGGTATCGTTCCAGAAACCGGACTTCCGTCCTGAGGCTTTCTTATTATCGGCGTCATCCTCCGAAGTGTCCGAGAGGTTCTTCTGCTTTCCAAGTCCGCCTATGTATTTCCCCGGTTTCCATTTGAAAAGTTCTTTCCATGGGTCGAAGAAGATATAGAATTTCTCTACCCGTATTCCGAAAATGCGGGCGAAAAGGTAGTGTCCGAACTCATGTATTATTATCAGTATTGCAAGCGCGAGCACCAGCTGCGCCGCTTTAATCCAGAATGTCTCCACAGAATGTTTTTGGTTTAATTAATTCAGCTGCTTATAATTTTTCAATCAGGTTTTCGGCAATCTTGCGTGCCTCTGCGTTGGTGGCTACGAGCGTGTCGAGGTCCGGGGTGTCGCTCCATGCGGTCTGCTCCATTGTCAGGCGCGCGAGCCTCGGCATGTCGACAAAGCGTATGCGTTCCTCTAAGAAGGCCTGCACGGCTATCTCGTTGGCCGCGTTGAGTATGCAGGGCATGGTGCCCCCTTTGGCGATGGCCTCGAACGCATATCCGAGCAGCGGGAATTTATCCAGGTCCGGACGTTCAAACGTGAGTGTGGCATAGTCTTCGAGCCGCATCTTGCGCATGTCGGTCTTCAGGCGGCGGGGGTAGGAGAGGGCATAGCGTATGGGGGTGTGCATGTCGGGCACTCCGAGCTGGGCCTTCACGCTTCCGTCCTGATACTCCACGGCTGAGTGCACTATCGACTGCGGATGCACCACCACCTCGATGTTTTCGGGCCGGCAGTCGAAGAGCCAGCGGGCCTCGATCATCTCGAATCCCTTGTTCATCATCGATGCGGAGTCGATGGTGACCTTGGCGCCCATGTCCCAGTTGGGATGTTTCAGCGCGTCGGCCGGAGTTACGGTCTCAAGTTGCTCTTTGGTGTATTTCCTGAATGGTCCGCCGCTGGCCGTAAGGATTATCTTGCTCATCTCCTTGCGAGACTCTCCTACGAGACACTGGAATATGGCCGAATGCTCGCTGTCGACCGGCACTATGTCCACCCCGTGTTCGCGGCAGAGTCCGGTGATAAGTTCTCCGGCCACTACGAGAGTCTCCTTGTTGGAGAGCGCGATGGTTTTCCCTACCTTTATGGCTGAGATGGTCGGTATCAGTCCGCTGTAGCCCACCATTGCGGTGACTACCGTGTCCACAGCCGGATGCGCGGCCGCGGCGGCGATGGCCTCGGCTCCTGCCGCTACCTCTATGCCGGTGCCGGCAAGTGCATTGCGTAGCGGTTCATAATACTGCTCATCGCCTATGACCACCATGTCAGGACGGAATTTAAGTGCCTGCTCGGCAAGCATCTGCCACTGCCGCCGTGCCGTAAGCACTCCGGCCCTGAATAGTTCAGGATATGCCTCTATGATGTCGAGTGTCTGTGTGCCGATACTTCCTGTCGACCCGAGCACTCCTATGCTTTTCAAATTGTCCATATCTTATCGGTCTTTCTTAAGTCAGATTAATAATCCCAATTCCAATCCCCTAATATCATTCCAAATTCCAAATTCAAAATTCCAAATTCCAAATTCCCAACTCACCTTCCCATCGGACGTCCTGACAGAGTGTACGGTTCGTCATCGTTCTCTGAGGCGTGTCCCTCAAGGTATCTTGCCGGTATCACCGGAGTGCCGTCATACCACATCTCGATCCAGAACCAGCCGGGACTCAGTGCGCCGCCGGTAGTGCCGTGCGCTATCACGCCGCCACCGTCGATGTGTGTGCCCTGGGCCACAGCCGGTGTGCCTACATGCGAATAGCGCGAAGCGAACCCGTTGTCGTGGTGTACTACAATCGCAGCGCCACCCTCGGGAGCAGGATTCTGCACCGCTATCACCCTGCCGTCGGCTATGGCGCACACAGGACTCCCCTTTGGAGTGAGTATGCGGGCCTTTGTCGCGCCTTGTGACTGTTCTGCCACTCTTGCTCCGGCTCCCACAGGATATATGCGGAGCTGCTCGGCGGCAAGCGGAGCGAGGATGCTTACATTGTAGCGTTCCCGGTCCTTCATCTTGCTGATAAACTCTACCTCGCGTGGAGATGCTGGCAGAAGGGAGTCTGGTGGCAACTCGTTGGGAGTCGAGATCTTTAGTGCGCTGTCAGAGGGAGTGCGTTCGGTGTCGAATACAGTGAGAAGATTGGAGAGATACAGGCTGTTGAGGTCATTGACATCCCTTATGGAGTCGATGCGCAGCATTCCCTTCTCGGCGGCTGTGCGTTCTCCTTTCTTAAGATATCCCGGCATCAGCGTGCGTATCGGCGTGGAAATGATGAGGATGGCGGCTATGAGGAGCATGGTCAGCAACAGCACGAATCCTCCGGTCCAGAGCATGAACGGACTCATCACGACCGAGACAACCTGTCTTAGCCGTGACTCATCCTCTATCGTGACGCGGTATCTTCTGCTTGCTTTCATCGCGGGTCTGCCGGGGGCAAACGGCCTGCTATGGCCGTAATCCCTATCAATCTGCAAATTTAATCAAATTTCCGCAATATATCAAATTACATTGAACCAAAGTGCTCCAAACGTGTTTTATTGACAAAAACACATTCCTTAAGAATTTTTAATACTTAATTCACATCCACTATGAAAACACGAATCTATTCTCCTATTCTGGCCTTATGCGCAGGTGCATTCCTGATGCCGGCCGCAGCAAATGCTCAGGACGTGGTCGTTACCGAAGAGGCAACATCAGTTACGGAATATGAATGCGACAATGTTGACCGCTACTATTCAAGCTGGCGCGACAACTGGTTTATTCAGATTGGCGCAGGTATCAATCAGCCGTTCGTTGAGCGTGGCGTAAACCACAGCAACGGCAAGAAACTCGTCGACAAACGACTGATGACTCCCGAATACAATTTCGCGGTAGGCCGTTGGTTCACACCGTATATCGGCTTCCGTCTCAATGCCCTTGGTGGCGTTCTGCACTGGGATAATCCTTCCGCACTGCGTCCTCACGACGGCTGGACACGTGCCAATCACGTCAACCTCAATCTTGAGTTCATGTGGGATATGTGCAACTCTCTCGGCGGCATCAATCCCGAACGTCCCGTCAGTGTCATCCCGTTTGTAGGTGTAGGCGGTGACTTCATGTGGAACATCAAGGCTCCCGACGGTGGTGCTCCTGTATCAACAAATATCGACAACAGGAACAATAAGCCCTGGACTCGGGCGTGGACAGTTCCCGTATCGGCCGGTATCCAGTTCCGTTTCCGTCTTTGCAAATATGTCGATTTCTTTGCTGAGGCACGTGCCGCTTTCTACGGCGACAACTGGAACGGTTGCGGTTACGGACAGGCAGTCGACGTTAATGTATCTGCTCTCGGTGGCTTCAATTTCAATATCGGCGGACGCGGCTGGGGAAGCTACAACGACTGCATGACTGCATCTGAAATCGCAGCGCTCAACGGTGATGTCAACAATCTCCGCGCCGAACTCCTCGAATCGAATCAGGCTCTTGCCGCTGCAGTGGCTGAAAATTCCCGACTCGCCAACAGTGTTCAGACTGTAGAGGTGGATTGCCCCGAACAGCCCCTGCTCGCTACCGTACGCTTCAAGATCAATTCCGCAGTCATTGAGCCGCAGGAAGAGGTCAATATCTACAACATGGCTCAGTACATGAAGGAAAATCCTGATGTAAGCATCGCAGTGGTAGGTTTTGCTGACAAGGATACCGGCAGCGCCGAATACAACCAGGATCTCTCGATGCGCCGCGCACAGGCTGTCGCCGACCGCATGATCAATGATTACGGCATTCCCGCAGGCCGCGTGGCAGTACAGGCGGAAGGAAGTTCAGAACAGCCCTATCCCGCATACAACGACTGGAACCGTATCGTAATCTTCGTGGCACAGTGATAAGTCGGTTCCTCTCCTCAAACTCTCCTCATGATAACTCCAGTTGAGAACTGTAAAGATGTTCCTGATTGAAATAAGTCTGTCTGATAATATTAACCATAGCCCCGGAGCCTGAAGGTATCCGGGGCTTCCTATGTCTTTTTGTCGGTTTTGGGCCTTTGAAATAACCATGTAAATATGTTTTACAGCATAAAAGCCCTGATTTGTGGAAAAATTCCAAAAATATATCGGTTTTTCTTTGGTGGAATGATGGGAATAATATATATTTGCAACTGAAATCCTTTCGGATATTTAGAAAACAACCTTAAAATCAATACCAGTATGAACATTAATGAGATCATGGCCAATCTCGAGGCCAAGCACCCCGGTGAGAATGAGTTTCTTCAGGCTGTCAAGGAAGTGCTCCTCTCTGTCGAAGAGGTCTACAACCAGCACCCCGAATACGAAAAGGCACGCATCATCGAGCGTATGGTGGAGCCGGATCGCATCTTCACCTTCCGTGTGACTTGGGTCGACGACAAAGGTGAGGTCCAGAACAATATCGGCTATCGCGTACAGTTCAACAACGC
>X108_Striped_Desert_Hamster__coassemble_191_pt1 | contig 15070 bp, 11 predicted proteins | sample X108_Striped_Desert_Hamster__metabat2_low_PE_001 | metagenome-assembled genome bin X108_Striped_Desert_Hamster | reverse complement strand
GGTGAGTGTGTGTGGAGAAAAGACGGATGCGCGTATTCTTGATGCCTCCGGAAAAGGTCTCCGAGCCTCGATCAATATTTCAGTACGCCCCGACAACCGGAGGCTGGTGGAGATAATATTCCGCAACTATACCCTGCAGGCAGGGGAGGACTATACTGTGGTGATACCGGCAGGTACCATCGGCATGGCCGAGGATTCCTCTGTTGTCAACCGCGAGATTCGTGTCCGTTACCGCGGACGTGAGGCCGGTCCTGTCAGGCCGGTGGCATTCTCCCCCGAGGAGGGTACATCGGTGCCGCGCATCAACCTCACCACCAATCCGGTGACGGTGACATTTGATGCTGCGGTCGCTCCGGGCGAGGAGCCGAAGGTCAGCCTGTATCAGATCAAGGACGGACAGGAGGAATACCTGTTCCCGCTCGGAAGCGTGCTCAGCGGACGGCAGGTGATGGTATATCCTGTCAGCGAGCAGCGGCTTGCTGCGGGCTGTGACTATCGCATAGAGTTCGGAGCCGGATCGGTGACCGACCTCTCCGGAGCAGGAGCCAATGAGACCTTCTCCATGCTTTATCACGGTTCCTATGTGCCTGAGATCGATCCCTCGTCCAACACCATATATCACAATGACTTCTCGCTCGGGGTAGCGGGTATGATGCTTTATGAGGGTGACTTCAACTCTCCCTGCGCCGAGATGGCGGAATGGGGATTTGACAGCGACAGTACTCCCTGGATTCCTGTGCTTGATGACGATGACACGGAAGGAAACTATGCCGCGGCATCCCATTCGGCATATGAGCCGGCAGGTCAGTCCGATGACTGGATGGTGACGCCGCAGCTTTATATTCCCGACGATAAGGCAAGGCTGACATTCCGCTCACAAAGCCACAGGACTTCCGGCAAGGACATGCTCCGAGTCTATGTGTGGGCAAGTGATGATGTGGTGACCGTGATGACAGGGAATGTGGCCGACCGTATCCGTTATGGCGGCGACCTTGTCTGCTATGAACTCCAGAGTCCCGGTGAGAATGAGGATGTGTTTCGCGGCGCATGGCGTGACAACGCTAAAGACCTCTCTGCATATGCCGGAAAGAATATCTACATAGCGTTTGTCAATGACAACCGCAATCAGTCGGCCGTCTTCATCGATGACGTGCTTGTCAGCCGTGAGGTGCCGGCCATCGTGAGTGTCGACACCGAAAAATCCATGATAGATGCCGGCGAGGCGGTGATAAAGGGCAGGATAGTGGCCATGAGGCCTACCGGACTGTCGGGCTATACGCTTACTCTCGCCGATGCCGACTCCAGGGTTATCGCGTCGCTGGAGTCTGACCGCGTGCTTGCCGAGGGCGAGGTCTGCGGGTTCGAGTTCCCGGAGCCTGTCGTACTGGCCGGAGGTAGTGTCAATACCTTCTACATTACCCTCGTCTCGGGCAGCGAGAGCGTGAGCCTCAGGCATGAGATCAGCAATCTGCTCTTTCCCACCACCCGGCGGGTGGTGCTGGAGGAGATGACAGGCACTACATGCCAGTTCTGTCCTCAGGGCATTATAGCCACCGATTATCTCAAGCAGCTCTACGGAGACCTCGTGATTCCGGTAGCGATCCACAGTTATATCGGTGACTCTTTCGGAACCTCCGAGCATAAGGCGTATTCCGACTTCCTCGGCCTCTATGCGGCTCCTATGGCGGTGGCCGGAAGGGGGGCCGTGGCCAGTCCCATGTATTTTGAAGGTGGTGACTATGTCTTTACCGCTCCCGATGGAGCGACCTGGCTGCAGCGCACGGAGGAGGCGCTTGCCGGGGTTGCGGATGCCGACGTTAAGGTGACGTCAGTGGATATTGATGAGGATGACCGCAGCATTACTGTGGGTATGGAGGTGACTTTCGCCATAGCGCGTTCCGGAGCCAATTTCAATCTTTTTGGTGTGGTGATGGAAGACGGCCTCTTTGGAATACAGACCAACGGACTTGCCTCCATATCGGCTCCCGGACTCGGTGAGTGGGGAAAGGACGGGTCGCTCGGTCAGGGAATGGTGATATGGTACTATGACGACGTGGTGCGCGGCACCAGTGCCGTAGAGACAGCCGGAGTCTACAGCGGTTTCAACGGTACCGGAGGATATATACCGGCGCAGATAGAGGCCGGCAGCGTTATAGATGTAAGTTTCTCGATGCCCCTTCCCCGAGGCATTGACGATATGGAAAAGACCAAGGTCTGCATGATGCTTATAGATGCCAATACCGGCCGCTACGTCAATGCCGCCGTGGCTCCTGCCGTAGGCAGCGGAGTGGTGTCGGTAGATGGAGATACCGGCGTGGTGGCTGATGTGTATGACCTCGCCGGACGGATAGTGATGCGCAACGCGGGAATTTCTGACCTTAAGGGTCTTGAGAAGGGCATATACATATATGCCGGTAAGAAATACGCGGTCGACTGATAGTCGGCTTAAAATCGTAGAAGGCCATGACCGACAGAATCGAGAGGGTGTTCTGCCCTGAGGAGGAAAGGAAGATAGATCTTGCCTACGACGCGCTGCTCAGGTCTTATGTGGAGAGCAGGCACCGCAGGAAGGTAGAGAAGGTTGACAAGGCGTTTCGTTTCGCCAGGGCAGCCCATCGCGGAGGTCGCCGTAATGACGGCAGCCCCTACATCCTTCATGCCATTGCTGTAGCCATGATATGCAGCAGCGAGCTCGGCCTCGGATCTACGTCGATCGTGTGCGCGCTGCTTCATGACATAGTGGAGCATTCCGATGTCAGCATAGAGGATATTGAGGCCAATTTCGGTCCGCAGATAGCCTCGATAGTAGGTGGCATCAACAAACTGTCGGGAGGTATCTTCGGTCTTGCCGCAGAGACCCAGGCCTTGAAACTCAGGGATATGATGATGTCGATGGGCACCGATGTGAGGGTGATACTCGTCAAGATGGCCGACAGGATGCACAATCTGCGCAATATTTCCACCCAGCGCGAGGAACGGCGCCATCGTGTGGCGAGGGAGTCGCTATATGTGTATGCCCCGCTTGCCGAGCGTCTCGGTCTCTTCTGCATGACGACCGAGTTTGAGGACCGTGCCTTCAGGTGTGAGAATCCTGTCGCATACGATTCCATATGCCGCAAACTGGAGCAGAGCGGCGAGGAGCGTGACCGTATAGTGGAGGCATTCGTGACCCCTCTCAGGCGTCGTCTCGACGAGGAAGGGATTAAATATGAGATAAAGGCGAGGGTGAAGAGCGTCTATTCCATCTATCGCAAGATGATTAAGAAAAACATCCCGTTTGAGGAGGTCTACGATGTGTATGCCGTAAGGGTGATATTCGAGAATGACGATGACTCGAAGGAGGAATCGATCGCCCGCAGGATCGGTGATATACTTTCCGAAAGGAGCCGCGTCCATCCGGACCGCACTCGCGACTGGCTGCATACACCGAAGGAAAACGGCTACAGGGCGCTACATCTTACCCTGCTCGGAGCATACGGCAGATGGACGGAAGTCCAGATCAGGAGCCGCAAGATGGATGACATCGCCGAGCTCGGTTATGCTGCGCACTGGAAATACAAGGACGGGGTGCAGACCGATACAGAACGCCTTGACAGTCTTGTCAATACGGTGAAGGAGATTCTCGCGAATCCCGAACCCAACGCCATGGACTTTCTCGATACCCTGCGCTTCAATATATTTGCCAAGCAGATATATGTCTTCACTCCGGGCGGCGACCTTATAGGTCTTCCGACCGGAGCGACCGTGCTCGACATGGCATATGCCATACACTCGGATCTCGGCGACCACTGCATTGGCGGGAAGATCAACAGGAGGCTCGTCAACCCTGAGCATGTGCTTGAGAGCGGCGACCTTGTGGAGATTATATCGGTGGCCTGTGTCTCTCCGGAGGAGAAATGGCTTGGAAAATGCGTTACGGCACATGCACGAAATAAAATAAAGTCAAGATTATGAGACTGAAAGAGATATTCAAGAATGCCACGATCCTGAAGATCGGTGTCGCTCTGGCCGCGTCGGTCGTAGTGTTGCTGCTCATGATGAAGGGCGACCATCAGGACTACAGTTACGAGCTCAACCAGCCCTGGCGCTATCCCTTGCTGACGGCGGAGTTCGACACGCCGGTGATGCGTGACTCCCTGTCGGCAAAATTGATGCGCGACAGTATCGACGCCGCTTTCATCCCATTTGTGGTGCGCGACTCATGCATATCGGCGAGAAGTGTGGACCGTTTCGTGAAGATCATCGAGAACCACAGCAGTTCGGCCGACGTGTCGGTGCTCGCACGTTGCCTTGCTGATGTCTACAGCAAAGGTATCGTAAGTCCGGAACTGTACGATAAGGTGCACTCCTTCAAGAGTCCGCAGCTCCGTATGAGCGATGATACGGAAGACAGGAACGCTGTCAACCTTATTGATGCTTCCTCCATGATGTCGCCGAGCATGGCTTACAGGGCTGTCGACTCGGCATATATCGCCAAACGCTCCACTCCCAAGCATGAGGCGCGCCTGACGCCGGAACTCGCCAAGGCCCTCAGCGCGAGCCTTACTCCAAATGTGGTGATCGACACGTTGGCCGACAGCCGTTTCCGCGATCAGGAATACCTGAACGTCAATTCCGCGCTCGGAGTCATCAAGAAGGGACAGCGTATCGTGGACCGCGGTGACATCATCAACTCGCAGATATATACCAACCTCAACAACTATCTCGATACTCTCGAGAAGACGCAGGCTAAAGGCATATCCAAAAAGTTTTTCCTGACGGCTCAGGCACTCTACATCCTCATTATGTTCACGATGCTGTATCTCTTCCTCGCCTTCTTCCGCAAGGATATATTCGCCGATTTCAAGAAGGTGGCCTTCATCGTGTCGCTGATCACGGTCTTCGTGGTCATTGCCATCGAGGGAGCGGAGGTCTTCAACAATGGACTTTACCTCATACCGTTTGCGGGCGTGCCTATCATAATTGCGGTCTTCACCGACTCGCGAACCGCCATCTTCGGCCATATGATCTGTGTACTGCTCACGGCGCTCGCGGCTCCTTTCCAGTTCCAGTTTGTGGTGATGCAGCTTGTTGTCGGCATTAGCGCCACATTCAGCATCTATCACCTCACGCGCCGTAGCCAGCTGCTGCGCACCGCACTGATCACCTTCCTGCTCTATATGCTCACCTTCGTGGTCATGCTGCTCCTGTCGGAGGGTACGCTTTCCGGATTCTCATGGCGCATGGCGGGCGTGTTCGGCATCAACAGTGTGCTTCTCTCGTTTGCATATCTGCTGATCCTCGTGGTGGAGAAGGTCTTCGGCTTTACTTCCACGGTGACGCTTGTTGAGCTCAGCGACATAAACAATCCTATTCTGAGAAACCTCGCGGAGGTGGCTCCGGGCACATTCCAGCATTCCATGCAGGTGTCCACTCTCGCTGCTGAGGCGGCAAGGGCCATAGATGCCAATACCACTCTTGTGCGTACCGGTGCGCTTTACCATGACATAGGCAAGAGCGAGTCGCCGGTATTCTTTACTGAAAACCAGCATGGTGTCAATCCTCATGCGGGACTTGATCCCGCCACCAGCGCCCGTAAGATCATAAGCCATGTGACTGACGGACTTGCCATAGCCGCCCGTGAGAAACTGCCGAAGGTGATACGTGATTTCATCTCGGAGCATCATGGAAAAGGGGTCACGAAGTATTTCTACAATACCGCGGTCAATGAGAGTCCAGACGGTGTCGTGGACCGCAAGGACTATCAGTATCCGGGCCCGAATCCGCAGAGCAAGGAGACCACGATACTCATGATGGCCGATGCCGTGGAGGCAGCGTCGCGTTCCCTGAAGGATTATAGTCCTCAGTCGATCAACTCACTTGTTGACAGGATTATAGACTCTCAGATGGCCGATGGGCTATACAGCGACTCTCCGATTACGTTCAAGGATGTCAACGTGGTGAAGGATACGTTTAAGAAGCGGCTTGCCACTATATACCACTCGCGCATAGAGTATCCCGAAATACACGAGCGCAAGGGTGAGCATGAACAACAAAACGCGCCGAACGGCGTTAAATAATATAGAGGGCTGATTTCCGGAAGCCCTGACATGATATGACTGACCATTCTACTGATACGACTAATAGCATCTCCGGAGGCAGGACTCTGCGGCATTCAGGATTATGGGCCATCGTGCTCATGCTTCTGATGTGCTTTGCCATGCCTGCCGACCTCGACGGAGCGCGCCGCAAAAGCAAGGCGAAGACTACCTCAACAAGCAGAAAGAAATCTAAAAAGAAACGCCGCCGTTCTTCCGGCTCACGGGGAGCGAACTGGGCGCTGACTGCCGCCGATGTGAATCCAGACTCCAAGAGTCCGTCGGTAAAGGCCAGGAAATCATCGAAACGTCAGGTCACTGTCAACCGTCCTGACCTTGAGGCTATCCGTGTAGCCACGCTTGATCCGCAGAGCAAGATGTATTTCCCGAAACTGATGAAGAAATTCAATCTCAACGATACGACGATGACGGCCGACGAATACCGCCATCTCTATCTCGGATACATGTTTCAGGAAGACTATGATCCTTACCGTGAGTCGCCATATTCGAGCGTGACGGATGCGTACCGCAACAAGACGTCCCACTCTAAGGAGGAGATCGACACCATAAGAAAGTACGCTGAACTTACGCTTCTTGACAATCCTTTCGACCTCAGGCAGATGTCGCTTCTCGTGCATGTGCTCAAGGAGCGCAGGAAGGATATGAGCGCCAAGATATGGGAATACCGTCTGGAGCATCTGCTTGGTGCCATCAAGAGCACCGGTACCGGCGAGGATGCGGAGAATGCCTGGTTTGTCATTTATCCGGCCCATGAGTATGACATGGTGCAGCTTATGGGGTATCATGCGGTGGATGCCGACTTCATAGAGCCGGGATTCGACTATCTCACGGTTGAGCCGGAGGAAGAGACTGCCCGGCGGCTGCGCGACAAGGTGCAGAAAGGGTTTTATTTCGACGTCAGGCAGATACACCAGCAGTACGAGCTGAAGCATCCTGATGACTCTGCCGATGATGAGGAGAACTCTGATGGAGACGGAGATACTGATCAGGGACTGGCTGCCGACGACGCGGTGGCGTCGGAGGATCCGGATGACAAGCCGGCAGAATAGCGGAAGCCGCACGTATGATCGTGGTGTTGCCGCATTGCTAAATATTGATAATCACTTAAACATCGGTTCCCGATATTGGAACTGAAGAGGAAGACATAATGAAAAACAAGGAAATAATCGGCGATGGCAAGTTTGTGGCCTTCGCATATACTGTAAAGAATGCCGAAGACGGCAAACTTCTTTTTGAGGCAAAGCCCTCCGCTCCCGACGTAATGGTATATGGCGTGAGCCAGGAGGTGGTGCCCGGACTCGTCGCTACTCTCAAGGGCCTCGCCAAGGGTGACCGCTTTGGAGTGACTCTTCCCCCGGAGGTGGCTTTCGGACAGAGAAACGACGAGTATGTGCAGAAGGTGCCCGTAGAGGCTTTCATGAACGAAGGCAAGATGGCCGTGGAGGTCAGGAAAGGCGCCGTTCTCGACATGATGACTAATACCGGTGCCATTGTGAGCGGCATGGTCACTGAGGTGACTCCCGAATATGTGGAGATGGACTTCAATCATCCTTTCGCAGGAATGACAGTGGAGTTTGAGGGTGAGGTTATCGAGGTGCGTGACGCTACCGACGAGGAACTGCATCCGAGACATTCATGCGGTGGATGCGGATGCTCGCACGGCGACAATGAGGATGGTTCTTGCGGCGACAGCTGCGGATGCGGTGATTGTGGAGGATGCCGGTAAGCAGTGACATACCCGAGGAGATAGTCCGGGTCAAGCAGAGACTGTCGATCATAGGCGACTCGCCTGCCCTTATCGAGGCGATCAAGAGGGCGGTGGCTGTCGCCCCTATCGACCTGTCCGTACTCGTGACCGGCCCGTCCGGCGCCGGTAAGGAGTTTTTTCCGAAGATCATACACCAGTTTGGATCACGCAAGCACAAGAAGTATATCGCGGTCAACTGTGGCGCCATTCCGGAGGGCACTATCGACAGTGAGCTCTTCGGCCATGAGAAAGGCTCTTTCACGGGTGCCGTGTCATCGCGCAAGGGCTATTTTGAAGAGGCCGACGGCGGCACGATCTTTCTCGATGAGGTCGCCGAACTGCCCCTGACCACTCAGGCTCGCCTGCTGCGTGTGCTTGAGACCGGAGAGTTCCTGAAGGTCGGAAGCAGCGTGGTGCAGACTACTGACATCCGCATAGTGGCGGCTACCAATGTTGACCTTCCAAAGGCTGTGGCGGAGGGACGCTTCCGCGAGGATCTCTACTACAGGCTTTCCACGGTGGTGATCAATGTGCCGCCGCTTCATGAGCGCGGCACCGACATTCTGCTGCTTGCCCGTAAGTTTGCGGCGGATTTCTCTGAGAAGTACATGACTAAGCCGATATCCTTCAGCGAGGAGGCGAAGCGCGCCATGATGCTCTATAACTGGCCAGGCAACGTGCGCCAGCTTAAGAATGTGATCGACCAGCTCGCACTCTTCGAGGCAGGTACGGAGATCTCGCGCCATAAGATCCTGGAGTCGCTTCCACTGAGCCACGACCCGCAGTCGACCCCGATGATAGCCCCTCCGGCCGACAATTCCTATGAGGCAGAGCGCAAGATGCTTTGGCAGATGATGTTTGCCATGCGTGAGGATATATCACGGCTACGCGAGGAGATCTCGTCCGGGGCGAAAGAATATGACCGTCATGGTTCCGGCTTTCAGGGTGTGCGGGCACTGATGGCTTCCGCGCCGGAAGAGGAGGCGTTTGACAGAAATCCCCTCGATGAGTCGGAGAGGCGTACGATCGAAGAGACTCTCGCCCGCTTCGGAGGTAATAAGAAGCAGGCGGCTGAAGCACTTCAGATCTCGGTAAGAACACTCTATAGAAAAATGCAGGATCTCGGTATCTCCTGAGCATATACGAAATGAGACGAATCCTTTCAAATATCACTTTTCTCGTGTCGGCGGTCATTCTGCTGACCGGCTGCACCATAAGCTACAAGTTTAATGGCTCCGCGCTTAACTACGACATTTACAAGACTATCCATGTGTCGGAGTTCCCTATCAGGGCGGCACTCGTATATGCTCCGTTGCAGCAGACATTTGAGAATAAGCTTCTGAATACCATTACGCGCCAGACGCGACTTCAGGAAGTGAGCGGCTCTTCCGACCTTGAGATGACCGGCGAGATCACCGGCTATTCGCTCACTCCGCAGTCTGTCGGTACCGACGCATATGCTACCGAGACCCGTCTGACCATCACTGTCAAGGTCAAGTATACGGATCATGTCAATCCCGCCAATGATGTTGACCAGTCGTTTTCGGCCTACAGGCAGTTTGACAGCTCGCTTATGCTGACCGACGTTCAGGACGGTCTCTGTGAGGAGATCTGCGATGAACTGGTCGACCTTATTTTCAACGCCACTCTGGGCAACTGGTAACTTAACATTTGTCGACATGAAGCAGAACGCATATTACATCATTCCCGATATCGAGGCCCTCTCGGTAGAGAAGGATCCTGTCAGGCTCCGTATGCACCGCCGCCGCATTGCGGCCAATATAGGCGATGCCGATACCCTGCGTGCTATTCTGGGCGACAGCAGCGAGGATTTCCATGATTTCTATGGCACTTCCGACCTGCCTCAGCTTTCTACCGAGGATACGATCGACTCGTTTCTCGAGAAGTTCGGCAAGGAGACGCCTGCGGTTACTCCCGCTGTCGCGGCCGTGTCGGCTTCAGGTGCCGTCTCTTCTACAGAGGCCGGGCCGAAGGATGATGACGCCCTTCAGGTCCCCGTGATGCCTGCTGTCGACTATACATCCATGCTTGAGGAAATGGCTCCCGCCGATAATCTGCCGCCGGCCGGCAACGATGCCACTCTCGGCGCTATCGACTCTTTCCTGAGCAAGACTCCACCCCCTCGCGTCAGACCGAAAAAAGAGGCTAAGGAAGAGGAAAAACCCTCTCTTACGGAGAGTTTTGCCAAAATTATGATAAAAAACGGCAATTATTCGCGTGCTCTTGAAATAATTACCGAAATAAGTTTGAATATTCCGGAAAAAAGTGTTTACTTTGCAGACCAAATACGATTTCTGCAAAAACTCATTCTGCTGGAGTCGCGCAAAACAGTGAAAAATTAACTTCATGTGAGGTGCCCGGCGTGGTGCCGAACCATAAAAAACAAACGACATAACCATGTATATTTTTCTCAGCATTCTTATCGTGATCGCAGCTTTGCTGCTCATCGGCGCTGTACTGATTCAGAAATCGAAGGGCGGTGGTCTTGCTTCCGACTATAGCCAGGGCAACCAGTATATGGGCTACAGAAAGACTACAGACTTCATTGAGAAGGCGACATGGAGCCTCGCTATCTTCATCTGCCTTGTAAGCATCTGCGCGTCGTTCGCAATCAAGACTCCTGTTACCCGCTCGGGAATGGCTCCGGCTCCCGCCGCTACTACCGCTCCGGCTCCGGCTCCGACAAATGCTCCCGCTGCTGAAAAGGCTGCTCCCGCAGCACCTGCGGCAGAGACTCCCGCACCGGCCGAGGCTGCGAAATAATCAGTTGCTGTCACTGCAAAAGCATAGAAGCAGATGAGCCTGTCATGGCTTGTCTGCTTTTGCCGTATGTGCGTGTTGCCGGCTCCGCTGTTTCTGGCAGGGGAGCGTGCTATCACGGCTGAAACTTGAAGCCGATGCTGTTTTGATAATGGAGATTTTTTTTGTAATTTTGCGTTATGGAACGGAATACCCAACGTCTCGCCACGGATCAGCGGCTTACCCAGCGCCTTTCCCAGCAGCAGCTTCGATATGTGAGGATGCTGGAGATGTCTGCGCCCGAACTCGACGACGAGGTGCAGCGTGAGATGGAGGCCAATCCCGCCCTTGAGGCGGAGGATCAGGAGTCGTTCCGGTCGGCCGATCTGCAGTCGGCATCGCCATTCCATACGGAGTGGAACTCCGCGCGACGCTCTTCTTCTGAAGATTATATGGAAATGCCGATCGCGGACGCATCCCCATCGCTCTACGACTCGCTGCTGTCGCAGATAGGTCAGTTACATCTGACTCCGGATGTCGACACAGCAGCCCGCTTCATCATAGGCAATCTTGACCCGAACGGACGTCTGCAGCGCGATCCCGCATATCTTGTCAATGATCTCGCCTTTTCTCAGGGAATCGATCTGTCACAGGACGTGATGGACAAGGCTCTCGAGGCGGTACGCACCCTTGAGCCTCACGGGGTGGGCGCTGTCTCGCTCGCCGACTGCCTGTCGCTGCAACTGCATTATCTTCCCGTGTCGCAGCAGCGTGATGACGCGTTGCGTATTCTTAACGAGCAGTTTGAGGCGTTCTCCATGCTCCATACGCATCTGCTCGTGTCTCGTCTGAAACTTACGCCGCAGCGTGTGGCTGAGGCTATCGACCTTATACGCACGCTCGATCCGAAACCCGGTGCGGCGGTAGAGTCGTCGATGGTGCCTGTCAATACCATTATCCCTGATGTCATTATAGATACCTCGGGCGGAGAACCGGTGATTTCCCTCAACAATAGGATTCCGGAACTCAGGATAAGCGAGACATTCTCGCAGGCGGAGCGAGGCATGCTTCAGAGGGCAAAGGCCGGGAAGGATAATCCCGACCGTGAGTTTATCGTCAACCGCTACAATGACGCCCGTGAGTTCATAAGGGCCTTGCGTATGAGGCAGGAGGCAATGATGTCGGTAGTCACTGCTATCGTGAAGATTCAGAAGGAGTATTTCCAGACGGAAGACGTATATCGTCTGCGCCCGATGATGATCAAGGATATAGAGGCGCAGACCGGGCAGGACGCCTCTGTCATCTCCAGATGTACTGCCAATAAATATGTGGCGTTGCCATGGGGTATATTCCCCTTGCGCTTCTTCTTCAGCGACACGGTTGGCGACAATGCGGGAGAGTCCGACACTGATGCCCTCACCAACCGCAAGATAGAGGCTGAGATACGCCGCGTGGTGGATGCCGAGGACAAGAAGCATCCGCTGAGCGACGAGAAGATAACACAGACGCTCGTGGCCGAAGGTCTCAACCTGAGCCGCCGCACGGTAGCCAAATACCGCGACCGCCTCAACATCCCCCCCGCCCGCCTCCGCAAGCAGGTATAGTTGATTTTTTTGTTTCCGGCATGCAGTCTTTTGCCGTATTCCCCATCATAGTGCCGGTTTCCCGTCATTGTAAAATGAAGGCGGGATGATTTTGGCTGCGGAGTGAAGGAACTTTGCTATGGGTTTGCAGATATGAATTATTATTTATAACTTAGAGGCATGAATGCTATTAAAAGGAACAATATCTTGACAGTCATGGATTTTCATGTGGTTCTCATGAAATCCATGACTCTGCTTTGCATTGTGCTGCTTTCTTCTTTTGCGGTGTCGGGACAGGGAATCACCGGAGACTGGGAGGGTAGCCTGAACCTTGGAGGAGGCCGTGCTCTCAGGCTGGTGTTTCATGTCTCGGCCGACGACTCTTCGGTGGCGATGGATTCTCCTGATCAGGGTGCGTATGGCATCGAGGGAGAGACAATATTCCTTTCCGCCGACTCGATATGCTTCAGCGTGCCGAAAATCATGATGGACTATGCCGGACACCGAGACGGAGATGTCATTGCCGGCACTTTCCGGCAGGGTGGCATGTCATTGCCTCTTGAGATGCGTCGCACGGTCATTCAGCCCATGAAGCGACCGCAGACCCCGCAGCCACCTTTCCCTTATAAGGAAGAAGAAGTGCGTATCGACAATCCTGACGGACAATCGGTGCTGGCCGGAACCCTCACTGTCCCCGATAATTATACACGGGAGACTCCCGTGGTAGTGCTGGCTACAGGCAGTGGCCTTCAGAACCGCGATGAGGAACTGTTCGGACACCGTCCATTCGCAGTAATCGCCGATTATCTTGCACGTCACGGAATCGCTTCTTTGCGTTGTGATGACAGGGGGATCGGTGGATCCACAGGGGATGTCGTCAATGCCACTACAGAGGATTTCGCATCGGATGTCAGGGCTGCCCTCGACTGGGTCCGTGGTCAGAAAAGATTCGGTAAGGCCGGAATAATAGGGCATAGCGAAGGAGGAATCATAGCGTATATGCTTGGTAAGGAAAAATCGGCCCCTGATTTCATAATTTCAATAGCCGGCCCCTCGGTAAAAGGCACTAAAATCTTAGCGTATCAGAACAAGGAGGCATTGAAGAAGACAGGTATCTCGGACACAATGGCCGATGATTTCGGTAAGGCAGTGGAGAGGGCGTTTGAATACAGACTCGTCAATCCCGTTCCGGAAACGGTTTCCGCCGATCTTCTTGCCTCCATATATCCGCAGCACACCGACGGTATGCTCACGCAGATGCTCGCTAACTCGGTGAAGTCGCTCCTGACAACTGATGACGCCAATCCCTGGATGCGGTTTTATCTTGCCTATGATCCCGCAGACGACCTTTCACGGCTCTCTGTGCCGGCATTTATTATCTACGGAGAGAAGGACCGTCAGGTGCCTCCGTCGCTCAATGCCGATGTAGCCCGCCAGACAGCTTCGAAAGCCATCGTCAAGGTATATCCCGGCCTCAACCACCTGATGCAGCACGCCTCCACCGGCGCCATCGAGGAATACCCCGACATAGAGGAGACCATCTCCCCCGACCTCCTCTCCGACATCGCCGCCTTCATCACCACGCTCTGAGTTGGAGCCGTCGTAATCCGAAAATAATGCCGCTTCATTAATAAGAGGTGTGAATTGTTTTTGAATACAATGTAATATAGCATACGACATAAACCGTGTTGCAACCATAATTATCGGCAGCGGCACGCAAATATAAAGCATTTCTTATGGATAAAGACAATCAGTTATATACCATGACGCTGACCGGAAAGCAGATGCTGCTGATAGCGGATTGTATCGAGGATTGTGCGAGATTCCTGACAGGTCAATGCGGACTTGACAATCTTGCATCAGGACTTGACAATCAACAGGAAATTCAGGACAGGCTCCGCAATCTGCATGATCTTGTAGCCACCGGTCTTGCAGGGAATCCCAATGCCTATTATGGCTGGACAGGAGGATGGTGTCCGAATGAAGGGCAGCACGTCAGGATAGCACGTCTGTATTCGATTTTCCGCGAGATCCGCAACTTCATGGCCTATGACGATGGCTACGATATCTCTGAGACATCAGATGCCGAAGTATTCCCCCTTAGTGAAGACCTCCTCCCCCTCATCAAAATCAAAAGACAATAATTATCCCCCCGCCTCTCTAAATATTCCAACATAGCAGATAAATAGAGTGGATAAATCGCAATTTAGAGGCGATGGCACGTCAGTTATACGATTACTGGTTTGTCCAGTTCGACTTCCCCGATGAGAACGGCAAGCCATACAAGTCGAGTGGAGGTAAAATGATATGGAATGCGAAGTTAAAACGTGAGATTCCTGAAGGTTGGATAGATACAACGTTAGGAATATTTTGCGAAATGTATCAACCCAAAACAATAGGGACTAATGAATTAAATCCTGAAGGCAAATATAGGGTATATGGCGCAAATGGGATAGTGGGTAAATATGATTCATATAACCATGAGCAATCGGAGATTGCAATGGCATGCCGAGGTAATAGTTGTGGTGTCGTAAATCGAACTCTGCCACAATCGTGGATTACTGGTAACGCAATGGTAATAAAACCTAAATCAGAAATTCACAATGAATATATTTATCAGACAATTCCATATCTTAATATTCAGGGTGCAATATCTGGCTCTGGTCAACCACAACTTACAAGAGAGAATCTATCTTCGATTGTAATGTGTAAACCTTCTCCAAAAGTTTTGAAAGCCTTTTCAAATCTTATTGCTTCATACGTGGAATTACGAATTAAGAATGATTTAGAAAATCAAGACTTAATAGCCCTGCGTGACGAACTATTACCGCTCCTTATTAACGGACAAGTATCAGTTACGCCTCTAAATTGCGATTTATCTC
>X108_Striped_Desert_Hamster__coassemble_184_pt1 | contig 15598 bp, 12 predicted proteins | sample X108_Striped_Desert_Hamster__metabat2_low_PE_001 | metagenome-assembled genome bin X108_Striped_Desert_Hamster | reverse complement strand
GGATGAGGAGTGTTCTTTTCATAACTTTAGGATTTTTTGTGTTTTTCATTTTTGTTTTTTAGTAGTTTTTGTTTAGACCCGCCCTTTTTCAGGCGGTAGGGAAAAGTTTTCAGGAATCAGTGTTGGCCGGGGACCTTCTTCCCGATTGGTTTCATCAATAAAACGCTTGAGTGGATTATTGGTTTAACATTTTATTTAATTTTTTAAAAAATGCCGTCGCGAACCCGCAAGTACCTGCCAGTGTTAATATAATAACAATCGATGAGTATGTGAAGCCGTTATAAACCAAAGGCATAACCGAACGAGCCGCATACCGGACAATAATACTAAAAAACACAATCGTATATGATAACCGTATTCAAGATATTTCTGGTGGCGATATTGCTTCTGTCGATGATCCTTGTATTGCTGATGATCGGACATATCGCGAATCCCCGGGAGTCAGCGAGTAAAGAAGAACGCGACCGCCTTCTCCATGACCTGGAGACACGCGACCGCGTCATAACCTCTAACAGCATCTTCCACAGTTTCTTCGCACGCAGCGGGAAACAATCCGGGAAATGATGTAGATCATTTACTCTGGCTGTATGATATATCATCCAGCTCCTCCTGCATTTTATCGGTTAATTCAGAGAGGACTATCCTCAAACCTTCATATTTAGTCGAGCCATTGCCTTCGATACTTATATTCAATACCTTCTTAACCTGAGGACGGACAGTGATGCTTTTCACAAACGTCTCAACATCGCCCTGACCTTCTCCCTTATGCCATGTAAACCGGATAGTGAAGGTGTCTGAAACAGAAGTCGAGGAGACAAGACGGCTGAATGAATAGACATCCTCCCAAGAAAGTATATCCTTACCGTCCGAACCCTTATAGGGAAGCCTGAGGTCATCCGGAAACAGCAGCAGATTCTCCTTCTCCTCACTTCTTCCGGCAGTGACGTCTTCCCATGTAAGATAAGTGCCCTCGGGTATCTTTTCTATATTGACCTTTATGCCAAAGCATTTATAGTCCATATTGACGTTGATCTCCTTACTATTGGCTGAAGGATCAAATGACGACACCACACCATAATACCTGCGTACCCTGGGATAATAACATGTCTGGCCTCCGACATGAGGACTGCCCGCTACCAGAACATGGACCTTTCCACCTGCCAACTGAGGCAGATATTCCTTATCCATCTCATTCTCGATTTCATAGCCCTTGAAGTCAGTAGAAGTATACTGGAATACCCCAATCTTCTTATCATCAAAGTCCATAACATTGCCACCGCTACGCAGTGTGCCGTACTGAAAGGGCTCACACAGGTCATCGGTTTCATGGCGGGACTTATACATATCGGTTCCATCCACAAGTGCCGTCACCTCAAAGTCGTAGAGATATCCTCCGAATACGTCTATGAAAATCCTATTCCTGTCGGTAAAGACTCCATAGGCGAATTTCTCCACTGTATTAGAACCGATCTTCTTGCGTGTGACATTGACACCCACATATGTATTTCCGGATTCTCCTACGCGGGAAAGGGGTTCATCTGTCTCATCGACATAATCACCTCCAAGTGACAGAGCAACGGTATATTTATTGCCTTTCGTCTGGCCCGGGACACGATGATTGCCGTCATCCAACGGATTATTGTCACCGCCACAGGAAACAGCCAAAGCCATCATAACAAACGATATGGCATTATAGAAAAGTCTTTTCATTTCAGGTTATAGTTTTATGATTCCAGTATCAGAGTCTCTTGAGCGAACGTATGGCGCCGTGAGGATCACTGCTGCCGAATACATAACTGCCTGCGACAAGCACATCGGCACCCGCCTCTGCAAGCAGGGCACCGGTCTTATCATTGACACCTCCATCAACCTCGATCATGGCCTTGGAGCCGGCGGCATCGCGAAGAGCCTTAAGCCTCCTGACCTTCTCAAGAGTATGACCGATGAACGGCTGACCACCGAATCCGGGCTCGACCGACATTATGAGTACAAGGTCAAGATCGCCTATGATATCGGCAAGCATCTCGACAGGAGTAGCCGGATTGAGGGTGACGCCCGCCATCATTCCCGCCTCATGGATATGTTGCACCGTGCTGTAGAGATGCAGGCAGGCCTCCTGATGCACGTTCATCACGGCCGCACCCAGATCGCGAACCTGAGAGATCCACTTCTCGGGCTGCACGGTCATCATGTGCACATCAAGCGGCACGCGGCACTCACGGGCAACGCCCTTCAAGACGGGGAAGCCAAAAGAGATATTGGGCACAAAGACCCCGTCCATCACATCAAGATGCAGGAAGTCGGTCTCCGAACTATTGATCATTTCTATTTCCCTGCCGAGATTCAGGAAATCGGCAGCAAGCAGTGATGGTGATGTCTTCATGGCAGATAGGTTTGGTATTCAGTTTTTTTTCTTTTTAAATGCATTGTAAAGAATATAGACTATGCATAGCACGAAAATTCCGTAGCCGGCATACGTGAGATAACCGTTATATTGCTCGACCTTCTCAAACAGCTGATCGGGCGATACATGCAGCGAGAGCCAGTAGCCAAGTCCGGCAAGCACCATATTCCAGACCATCGCGCCAAGAGCCGTGAACAAGGCAAAGACTCCGATATTCATACGCGAAAGGCCGGCGGGAATGGATATCAACTGACGGATGGCGGGAATGAGCCGTCCTACGAAAGTGGAGACCGCTCCATGACGGTCGAAATAAGCCTCTGCCTTGTCGACCTTCTCACGGTCGATCAGACAGGCATGTCCGAACTTACTGTCGGCAAACGCATACACTATGGGACGACCAACCCACAGCGCAAGGAAATAGTTGATAAAGGCTCCGCAGAGGGCACCGAGAGTGGCCATGACAACGACCATGAAAACATTCATGTCGCCACCGACACCCGTATTGGTACAGGCGAGATATGCGGCGGGAGGCACCACGACCTCACTTGGGAACGGGATGAAAGAACTTTCCACAAGCATAAAGAGAAATACAAAAAGATAGTTGGCATTCTCTATAAACCACTGGAAGAACTGAGACGCGTCGAAAAGGCTTGCGAGTATCATATTGGATAGTATACTAATGATTTCTGTGATGTGATTGATTCAATCTGTTGCTAATCTCTTCAATAAAGTCATCGTGAGGCATATCGTAGGGAAGCCATTCGATGTGCAGACCGCGACGCTCCATGCCGCGAAACCATGTCATCTGCCGCTTGGCAAACTGATGGATTGCAATCTCAAGCTGCCGCGTCATTTCCTCAAGCGACAACCGCCCTATTACATAAAGGGTGACAAACTTATACTCAAGTCCATAATAAATGAGATCATCAGGGCTGACGCCGGAATCGATGAGCGAGCGTATCTCATCGGCCATTCCCTCACGGATCCTGTCGTGAAGCCGACGTGTGATTTTTGCGCGTCGCGCATCGCGCGGGATGTCGAGACCGATAATCAGGCTGTCGAGCGGACGTGCTGTAGACCTGTCGGCGGCCTCGGCCTCTTCGGGATGCTCGGCATAGTAGCGCTGGATCTCAATAGCCCTTAGAGCACGGTCGCGAGTATCGACATCTGTCGTATTGTGAAGTCGGCGGTATCGCATTAGAATTTCCGTCAGTTCCTGAAGATTCCTGCCGGAGAGTTCCTCACGAAGGGCATCATTGCGCGGCACCTCCGGCATAGCAAGACCTGACAGAGCGGCCTCGACATACATTCCTGTGCCACCGCACAACACCGGCAAGAGGCCGCGACCTGCGATATCCTCCCTCGCCTTGGTAAAGTCTTTCAGAAACCGGTGCAGATTATACTTATCGCCGGGACTGGCAATGTCGATAAGATGGTATGGTATCTCTCCATATTCCTCAAGATCCTTACCGGTGCCTATATCCATGCCACGATAGACCTGACGGCTGTCGCCGCTCAGGATCTCACCGGAGAAGGCCCGCGCGATCTCTACTGCACGACGTGTCTTTCCGCAAGCCGTGGGTCCTACTACCGCTATAATCTCCGGTCCTTTATCCATATCTGCCAGTATGTATTGTCAAAACGAGCCAAGACTCAGCATTTCTTATGAGAAGTGGCGGTACCGTCCTTGCGACCTCCAGACAACTGACGCAGGAAGCGCTTGATCCTAAAGAACCGGGTATCACTATTGAAATTCGCCACCCTTATCCATTTGTCGTCCTGCAGATCCAGTTCGGTATTCCTTACATCGGCAAGAGTGAGATGGGGCTTATAGGAGCGGATGCGGTTTTTCCTCATGCCATCCTCGTCAAAAACCCTTTCGGTAAGTATGATAGTGGAGAGTCGGGAAAGGTCGTTGAGAGCGCTGGCCGAAATGGTCAGCGGACTATCGTTGTAGATTCTCTTAATCTCGTTGAAGTGTATCCATTCACCGGGCATCCCCATATCCTTATATTCGGAAATATCGCCGTCAAGAAAATAAAAGTACCTCAGCAGGGAATGCTTGTCGACACCCGGGAGATGGCGACCGTAGAAGAATCTGAGTTCGCCGTCCTCCTGTCCGGTCATACCCACCACGATCTTCCTTACATCGGAGGTAGTAATGCCATTGACGGTACGTTTGGTGATGAAAGGAGTGTCATAGACACCCTTTATCTGATTGAGACGATCGAGTGCATCCCTGTCGATATACATGTATTCACCACATATCACGTAGAAGCGCAGATAAGTCTTTGCCGTCATGTCGCGCAACTGTTCGGGAGTTATTATCTCATTGTGCTCCTCGAGATCGAGATAGAGATTATAGTAGCGCATCATGAAATAGACCTCGTCGACGATCACCATGAGAATCACCACCCATACGAATACATACCAGTCACGTCCGTTCTGGTTGACATTTACATAGGCATTGATGTAGTACCACCATACTATTACGGAAAGCAGTGCAAACAGCACGGCCATATTCTTGAGCTGGAGGTCGGTCTCCCTGGATGAAATATATCCGTAGTAGCCCTTGTCGTGCATATTGCCGTGTCTTGCCCGGCAATGGCTGCAGGCAGGCATCGACTTCTTGAAGACAACAGAGAGCGAAGTGACCACAAACGAAACCGGCAACAGGATGAGTGCGGGCATATAGGGATCATTGAAAAACACCAGTTCGTCGGGCATGCTCTCGATGCTCCATATGTAGGAAATCACAAGCACAATCGCCACAAATGTGTATCCGAGCAGACTATACAGCATAGACTGCATCACCACCATACAACCGGGCTGATCGTCAGAACTGTTGTTGAGAATCATCGTGTACAGCACACCGCATATGAAGAGTGACACCACCGGCGCCATATAAAATGGCAGCATATGGGTTGCCGCTATAGTAGCCGCCATGCTGAGCAGCGCTATGGCGAAATTACGCCATAGATAGTAAAGCTGCACGCTGTTGACTTTTCTGATATCGTCCATAGGTTCGTTTGAAGTCTTTAAGATACCGTTCAATGCTTTGGCCGAGCCTCCGCCATTGATCCGGACTCTAAGCGAGAATCAGGAATCCGCATGCCGGAATCCGTGATCACCGCAGGTTAGTATCGAGGAAGTCGACCACTTTCCGGTAGAGCTGGGTACGAGCGTTGCAGGTACGCAGCGAATGGTCCATACCTGTGAAGACCATCATATCGAAGAGGTGTCCCTCAAAACTGAGTTTGGAAGTATATTTCAGTGTATTGTAGAAATGCACGTTATCATCGCTTGAACCACTCATGATCAGAAGCCTTCCCTTAAGGCGATGCGTGCGTCCCATGGCGGAAGCCTCCTGATATCCGGCCTCGTTCTGGCCGGGAGTGCGCATGAAGCGCTCTGTATAGATGGAATCATACCAGCGCCAGTCGGCGACAGCCGCCATAGCCACACCACACCTGAACGGCGATGACGGATCGGTCATCTCCATAAGGGTCATGTAGCCGCCATAACTCCATCCGAAAAGCGACATTCTTCCGGCATCGACATAAGGAAGACGGGCAATAGCGTTGGCTCCGGCTATCTGGTCCTCAGTCTCATACTTACCAAGATGCATATAGACGCACTTGCACCATTCCTCACTGCGGCCACCTGTACCTCGGCCGTCAACCACAGCCACCACATATCCGGAAGACGCAATGAAGTTGAGTCCGTCAAGATGCCATTTGTTGGTCACCTGCTGGGACTCCGGCCCATTGTACTGATACATCATGAGAGGATATTTGCGGGAAGCATCAAAACCGGACGGCTTCATTATCATAGCGTTCATGTCATCACCCGCATCGTTCTTGACAGTAGTCAGCTCAAACCTCGGGGCGGACGCATACTTGGCAGCATAACCGGCGTTCATCTCCAGATCGACGATCTTCTTTCCAGACGTGCTCCACACGGTATACTGCGGAGGAGTAGACAGGTCGCTCCATGACCGGGTGTAATAAGTAAGGTCCGCGCTGAAAGCACATGACTCCCAACCCGGAGTGTCGTGCAGAAGACGGAAGACTCCCTTGGCATCGACCGAAGCCACGTTGCGATTGACAGCACCGAGTCTGGTGGTCTGCATATAATGAGTTCCTGCAGCGGACTTTCCATAATACGCCGTCACGTTGAAGTCACCGTCGGTGATCTGACGGAGCTGGCGACCGTTGTAGCCATACTCATAGAGGTGGGTCCATCCGCTGCGCTGAGACGCAATCACGAAAGACTCCTTACCATAGTACGCCATCTTATAGACATCATTGCTGAGCCAGGTCTTGCTCTGCTCAGAGTATACCTGACTTGCGACAGTCGATGCGGGATTGACACTGAAAATACGAAGGTCATTCTGGTCGCGGTTGAGTTTCATCACCATGAGGCGCTCCCCCTTCCCGTCGAAACGAATGTCAGGCACATAGTCATCCCGGTCAAGTTTCAGGTCCATCTCCTTGGTCACCCTTGTGTTCAGGTCGTAGGCAAGCACCGACACTGTAGAGTTGCGATAACCCGGCAGCGGATACTTGTAGGAAAAACTTGAAGGATACGGATCGCCCAGCGGATCCTTGTCGCAGAAAGAGCGATATGTATCGAAACTGTACTCCGGCACTTCCGTTTCATCCCACTTCATGAAAGCAAGCATCTGGTCGTCACCACTCCAGCACAGTGTACACTGCACACCGAACTCCTCCTCGTATACCCAGTCGGGCGCTCCATATGTGATACGGTTGACCTCGCCGTCGGTAGTGACAGCGATGTCGGTCTTATAGTCGAGATTGGATATGAAGACATTATTGTCCCTTACATACGCCACCCGAAGGCCATCGTGGCTCATCGTGGCACCACGCTGGGCACCCTTTTCAGATACCCGCTGCATAGTGGAACGCATAGTATCGTAGACATAATACTCAGCAGTGAAACTGTAACGCCATATGCCTTTCATGTCGTTCCAGAGAAGAATCTTCCGTCCATTCTCCGACACCTGATAACCGCTGAAGGAATCAATCTTCAGATCACCCTTCACGGCATCAAGATCGAAGAGCGTACCGGTCTTCCTGCCGGTCTGATAACTATATATGTCGATTCTGCGGCCATCATCGCTCACCATGGCATAGGTCTTGCCATCTGCAAGCGGTCGCATCTCACCGATGCCGGCGGGAGCCGAAACCTTGACATCGCAGAAATCTGTAGCACTGAGATTCGCGCCGGAAGCCGCCACCGAAATCCCGGCTATGGCGGCAAGAGTGATCGCGCTTTTCTTCATATCCATAGACAATTTAATAACTGCGGGCAAAGATCACGCGACGGGCTGACGGTTTGCCTGTCACCATACATACGCCGGGAGTGGTGTCTCCCTCGAAAGGTATGCAACGTATAGTAGCCTTGGTCTCATCCTTGATCAGTTCCTCAGTCTCCGGAGTTCCGTCCCAATGGGCGAGAATGAAGCCACCTTTCTCGATCTTCTCCTTGAACTCCTCATACGTATCGGCAGTGTCGGTCATTTCCTCACGATACTTGCGTGCCTTCTCAAGAAGATTCTTCTGTATGTCCTCAAGGAGTCGGGCAACCGTCTCCTCAATGCCATCGAGCGGCATTGTCTCCTTTTCAAGAGTATCACGACGCATCACCTCTACAGTACCGTTCTCAAGATCGCGGGCACCAATCGCAAGACGCACGGGGACACCCTTTACCTCATAATCGGCAAACTTGAAGCCCGGACGCTTGTTGTCGGCATCATCATATTTCACGCTGATACCTTTGGCACGAAGATTCCTGACTATGCCGTCAACGCGCGCGGAAATGCCAGCAAGACCTTCCGCATCCTTATAAATAGGCACGATGACTACCTGAATAGGTGCGAGATGTGGCGGAAGCACGAGGCCGTTGTCGTCGGAATGAGTCATGATGAGGGCACCCATCAGACGAGTGGAAACTCCCCAGGATGTAGCCCATACATACTCAGGCTTGTTTTCCTTATTGATATAAGTCACATCGAAAGCCTTCGCAAAGTTCTGACCAAGGAAATGACTTGTGCCAGACTGAAGAGCCTTGCCATCCTGCATCATCGCCTCGATGGTAAATGTGTCGACCGCGCCGGCGAATCGCTCGTTGGGCGACTTCACGCCCTTGATGACCGGCACCGCCATATAGTTCTCTGCAAAATCGGCATAAACCTCAAGCATCCTGCGTGCCTCTGCCTCTGCCTCCTCGCGAGTGGCATGAGCGGTATGACCCTCCTGCCAGAGGAACTCGGCGGTGCGCAGGAACATACGTGTCCTCATCTCCCAACGCATCACGTTGGCCCACTGGTTGATGAGAATGGGAAGGTCTCGATAGGAATGTATCCAGTTCTTGTATGTATTCCATATGATGGTCTCGGAAGTAGGACGGATGATGAGTTCCTCCTCGAGTCTTGCCTCTGGATCCACCACTACTCCATTACCATCGGGATCGTTTTTCAGGCGATAGTGAGTCACCACCGCACACTCCTTGGCAAAGCCCTCCACATGCTCCGCCTCGCGGCAAAGGAATGACTTCGGGATGAGGAGGGGGAAATATGCGTTCTGATGGCCAGTGGCCTTAAACATATCGTCGAGAGTGCGCTGCATCTTCTCCCAGATGGCATAGCCATAGGGCTTTATAACCATACATCCGCGCACAGCCGACTGCTCGGCAAGGTCTGCCTTGACCACAAGTTCGTTGTACCACTGTGAGTAATTATCTGATCTCTTAGTGAAATTTTTCAGTTCTTTTGCCATTGTCGTTGCAAATATCTTGATTCTAAACGTCTATTCGTAGTTGTATTATCTGAGTCGGTCAGCCGCCCTCATTTTTTTCCAGTCGGAAGAAATCATGCGGAACGCAATCAAATCCGCCACAATCGCTATGAAGGGAGCGGCGATAAGCGAGCTCCAGCCAGCGGCACCATTGACCTCGGAAGAGAACATATAGACCTCTCCGATGACCAGCGCGGCAGCCACAGCGGCATATAAGGCGGACTGGATGGCGATACTCTTGTGGAGGCGCATGTTTCTGAAGCAGAAAATGCCTACAAGGGGCATTATGCATGCCAGAAGGCACAAAACGAAACTGACAATCGTCCGGACACCCTCAGGCTCTCCGGCGGCAGTCGCAATGCCCTCGCGCATGATACCGAGTGCCGTGATATTAAACGAGTAATCCGCCGTCTGGACCTGTCCAAGCGAAAGAAACGAAAACAGTCCCATCATCACCCCTGCAATAAGCAGCATCACCGACTGCCATCTCTGAATTACCATATCTATTGTATCTTAAAGTATATCTTAAAAAAGAATCAGTCACGATGTGAGCATAGTACACATCAGACTGCAAAATTAATAAAAATAATGGAGCTTTCATCGTTTTTTGGCATTTAATTTGTTCTACTTAATGTGGTCACATATTAAAAACATAAGTTCAAGACCACAAAAACGAACTAAACAATGGAACAGACACCAGAATATACCCTTCCCGAACAGACCGAAAAACTGATCGACAGCGGGCGCTATAAAGATGCCTTCACACTGCTAAGACGCAGGCTTACAGAGACACCGCTCCCCCGTGCGCTCAGTGAGCTCTCACAGGCAGAAAGCACTTACCGCTACCTGCTGCAGTATTACGCACAGGGCGCGACCGATCCGGGCAGAGAAGGAGTGCTCGCCGACATACGCAGCCGACTGCTTGACATAGCAGACGGCATCGACCGTGAGAACAGCGTGACCGATTCTCCCCAACTGTATTACTCCACATTAAGGATGTGCCGCATGCATCCATCCGACATAGACACGCTGCTGAAAACGCTGGTGGAGAAAAACTCCATGATGCAGCTCTCGCTCAGTGCAGGGGAGTATCCCGATACCATAGCGCCGCAACTCGAGGATGAAGAGGGAAAACTGTTTGACACGCTGTGGACCGCCGATTCCATACCGACAGAATCATATAGAAGGCTATCAGAAGCAGTCAACGGCGGAACCCTTGCCTTCACCACCTCGGCACTTGCAATAGCAGCCACAGGTCTCGGGCTGATGAGGTTTTTCAACCGCGACGCTATCTTGCTTCTATGCGATGCGGCATCATCGCCAGACGAAAGGATTTCGGCCCGGGCCACCGCAGTACTGCTTATTGTGCTCAGCCGACATGCGGAGCGCGTTGCCGGTGACCAACGACTTATCCAGCGTCTGCAATCTCTGATGGAGACGGAAAACATGACTAAGAAATTCCGATCCGCTGTAGTGGCCGCGATCCGCACCCGTGATACCGACAGGGTGTCACGCAAGATGCAGCGCGACGTGATTCCCGGACTGATGCAGATGGGGCCGGACATACTGAAAAGGCTTAAGGAAAAGAGCGAGGACTCATCATTCGCAGATCTCGAGGCCAACCCGGAATGGGAAGAACTCCTTCACAATTCAGGACTTGAGGAAAAACTGAGAGAACTGACAGAGATGCAGACCGACGGCGCCGACGTAATGATGGTTGCCTTCTCCAATCTAAAAGGGTTTCCTTTCTTCAGACAGATCCGCAACTGGCTGCTCCCCTTCTCCTCAAGCCATTCCCAGCTTAAATCATTCCGCACGGAGGGAGGCGGGAGTCTTGACACGATGATGACTGTCAACGGACTAATGTGCGACTCAGACCGCTATTCTTTCGCCCTCTCGCTTGCAGGAATGCCGGAATCACAAAGAAAGATGGTGCAGCAGCAGATGAACGCACAGATGGAACAGTTTCAGGAACAAATGAAGGAAATAGAGGCCCTTAAGTCAGGAAAAGGATTCGAGGAAGAACTGACACGTTTCTTCCGCGACCTATACCGTTTCCACAAACTATTCCCGAAGCGTGCTGAATTCACAGACCCGTTCGCAGCCCCGCTCGACTATATATCCATACCGGTGATCGGCGGGCTTCTTGACACACCGGACCTTACACAACCCGTAGCCGAGTTCTATTTCAAGCGCGGATATCATGCGGAGGCACTTCCTATGCTCAAACGTCTTGCCGACACCGCGTCGGATACCCCTCACATATGGGAGAAAATAGGTTACTGCCATGAAAAGCAGCCGGAGGGATGGAAAGACGCCATAGAGGCCTACATGAAGGCACAGCTTTTCAACCCGGACAGCCGCTGGATATCCCGCCGTCTCGGAATGTGCTACCGCCGTTCGGGCGACTACCGCAACGCTGCCGACTACATAAGGATGGCCATGCCCACCGACAACGCCTATGACCGCGCGCTGACTCTTCTGCTCGCTGACACTCTCGCCGACGGAGGAAAATGGGATGAGGCGCTTAATGAACTCTACAGGGTGGATTACGAGACTCCCGGCGACGGAGAGACCCTGCGACGTATGGCCAAATGCGCCATGCACACCCGTCAGTTTGACAAAGCCGAATCATGGATTTCGTCAATACCGACTATCGACCTTTCTGAGGAGGATCACCGAATGGCGGGACATATAGCCATGCTTAAAGGCGACATACCCTCAGCCATAGCAAACTACCGTCTGACGGTAAGACGGAATGACGATAAAAGGGAATGGAAAAAACAGATTCTCGCAGACATGCCGATGCTCGAAAGCCTAGGGGCATCACGACGCGAAATGCAACTGCTGCTTGAATCGATAGCGTATACACTTGAATAGAAGCTGCCTAAACTTCATAAGCAAAAATCATGAGATTGGTCTGAATAAAGAAATGATTCCGTATTCAGGTCATGCAAAGCAAGAAAAAGATTGATGCACGACCGTTTTTCCCTCACGTGCATCAGTCTTTTATTCCCAAAAAGTAAACATCGAAATATAGTCTGCATGTAATAGTCTACAGTCTACATTATTAATATTCTCGATTTACAGTTTTGCGAGGCGATTGATCTCTTCTCGAATAGATGTGACAGCATCCTGAACATCCTTAGCATACCTGATACGGTCCTGAACCGCCGAAATGCCATGAAGCACAGTAGCGTGACGTCTGTTGAGTTTTGTACCGATCGCCGATGACGACAGACCTGTGAGATCGTGACTAAGATACATGATGACCTGACGGGCGTCTGCAATATCACGCACACGGCTCTTTGTGAATATCACGTCGGGATTCAGTTTATAGTATTCCGCAGTCGCATCCACTATCATGTCGAAATTGATGGGCTTAGTGGTAGGAGCCGACTTGACGGTATGGCGCATCACGTCTTTTGTAAGTTCGAGAGTGACCGGACTATTGAGTGTAATAGAGCGGGTCAGAACGCCCATGACGATACCCTCGAGCTCGCGTACGCTGCCGGTGGCACCACTTGCAATACAGTCGATAATCTCGTCAGAAAGCTCGAGGCCATTCTTCTGAGCCTTGAACTTGAGGATGGCACGACGCAACGCATAGTCAGGCTTCGGCAATTCCTCTGTGACTCCCCACTTGAAACGGTCGATGAGGCGATCCTCAAATCCGTCAAGCTCAACCGGCGGACGGTCGCAAGTGAACACGAGCTGCTTGCCGTTGTGATGCATATGGTTGAAAATCGGGAACAGAGTCTCTGCAGTCTTCGCCATTCCGGAAATCTCCTGAAGGTCGTCGAGAAGAAGCACATCCACCTCCTGCTGGAACCAATTGATGAACATTGGCACCTTCTGGTTGATCACCGCATTGACATACATGTTCTGGAACTGGCGCATAGCCATGAACAGGACACGGGCTCTCGGATTACGCTCCTTTATTCGTATGCCGATAGCCTGAATGAGATGAGTCTTTCCTACGCCTACCGAACCATAAAGGAAAAACGGGTTAAAGTCAGACTTGTTGGGATTCTCAGCAATGTAATGCGCTATGGTATACGGAAGCTTATTGCTGTCGCCTATGCAGTAGTTCTCGAAAGTCATGGCCGGATTAAGCTGCGGATCGATGTCGACAGCCTTTGACCCGGAAGTCTTCATGAAGTCTGTAGCCGGACGCTGCATCGACTGCATGAGTTTCGTGTCGACGGCATTGCTTCGCATCGGGCTTGAAATGTTGACCGCAGACTTTTTGTCGCCTCCGATCACCTCAACCTCATAGACAAGACCAACCTTCTCACCGAACTCCTTGCGCAGCACACTGGCGATAAGAGTGAAAAACTCACTCTCATATCTCTCCACAAAGAATTTGGAGGGCAGAGAAAGAGTCAGTTTATCATCCTCATAGCGCACTGCCCTGGCAGGAGTGAACCAGGTCGTAAAACACTTTTCCCCAACATTATCTCGGATAATGTCGAGGCACCTGTTCCATTTGTCTGTATAGCCTTGGTTCATACTTCGTGTAGGTTTTATTGTTGAGTCCCGTCCTTGAATTTCGGAAAAACGATTGCAAAGTTAAGACAAAATTTTCAAAAAAAAAACGTTAAATAATTTGGCGGTTCATTATTTGCTCAATCCCAACTGATTTTCAGTATGGTCGCATCGCTTATTTAGACAAATTACAAATAACAAGACCAGATAATCGACATAGCAAGGACACTGTCGTCAAGGCGGGCAAAAGAAAAGGCTGCCTCTGAAGACAGCCCTATATCGCGGGAGAGAACCTGCATGGTCGCCAATCACTCAATCACCCTTTTCGAGCCAATGTAGCGCTTTGCATAATATGGCTCATTGCAGTCCGACACTATGATGCCCCTTGAAGTAGCGGCATGGATAAAACGGAAGTGGCCATTTTCATCAGCATCGACCACGATACCTACATGCCCTACCCCACCACGGGAATTCCTGCCTGTAAAAAACACGAGGTCCCCTTTGCGGAGATCGCTACGCTCGACCTTCTCACCCTGAGTGAACTGTGCACTCGACGACGGCGAGAGATTATATCCGAACTGACGATATACATAACTTGAAAAGCCTGAACAGTCAAATGCCTTGGGACCTTTGCTTCCTCTTGAATAGCGCTTGCCAAGATGACTGTGCGCCTCGGCAAGAAGGTCATCGAGCATCCTCTCTGTCTCTGAATCGAGAGTGCGGGCATTCTCACGCTCCGCAATATCCTCTTCCACCAGACGGTTAATGGTGCTCTTCTCAAGACCGTTGCTTCTCGCAGCTGCAAGCTGCTGCTTGTGAGCCTCGGCGTGAGCGTTGCGTTTCTTGGCGTCGGCTGTAGCCCCAAAACCACACAACAGACAGAGTGTCAATATTATAGTATATCGTAACTTCATTATTAGGTTTCTATCGAGTTCAAATATGTTGCAAATATACAAAAAATATGGCCTTATACCAAACCGGGAACGACCTGAACGTGACATTTTAATAGTCTTTAGCATTCAGCACACAATGAAAAATCATGTGCAATTAACTTTTTTTCTATAAAAAATTACATTTATGTCGAACCGATTAGTTATATTTGCATCATAATTATCCTTTGAAGTTGTCTAAACTTATTCACAAACCAAAGTTGCACAAACTTAGGAAATACAGAAAACTCAAAATCAATCAGAACCGATAGAAACGATGAAAACAGGACATTACCTGACACTTGCGGCAGCAATTGCAACCGTAGCCACCGCATCAGCCGCCGACCCGGCAAAACCCACCAAGTATTCCGACATACACCCATCGGGAAGCGAGACCATCCTCCATGCATGGAGCTGGAATTTCCCGACTATCGCAAAAAACATGAAACGCATCGCCGATGCCGGATATTCCATGGTCCAGACATCACCTGTGCAGCAATGCTGGAATCCGGAGGGTTCAAAAGGGATGCTTTTCTCCGATAATGAAAAAGAGGGACAGTGGTATTTCTACTATCAGCCTACCGACTGGAAAATAGGAAACCAGATAGTAGGATCGCGCGACCAGATGAAGCAGATGATGGACTCTGCCGCCAAATATAATGTAAGGGTCATCGTAGACGTGCTTCCAAACCACACCGCATTCGATATCGACGCGGTAAGTGACGACCTTGTCAATGCGGCAGGAGGACGCGACCGCCTGTATCACTCGCAGGGACTTAATCCGGTAGAGGACTACAACGACAGATACCAGTGCACACTGTGGGGATCCGGAGCGCTTCCTGACGTGAATACCGAGAACAAAGACTTCCAGAAGTACTACATGCAGTTTGTCAATGCTCTTCTCGACCTCGGTGTAAGAGGGTTCCGCTACGATACGGCAAAACATATCGGCGTGCATT
>X108_Striped_Desert_Hamster__coassemble_182_pt1 | contig 15649 bp, 11 predicted proteins | sample X108_Striped_Desert_Hamster__metabat2_low_PE_001 | metagenome-assembled genome bin X108_Striped_Desert_Hamster | reverse complement strand
GGGTGAGAGCGTGCTCGAGGTCATCGACATGGAAGTCGTTGTTGCCTACGAAGCCGTGCATGCCCTGACCGATCATGCGGAGACCTTTCTGCATGATTTCCTCAAATGATTTGCCGATCGACATGATTTCGCCGACAGATTTCATCGAACTGCCGATCTCGCGGTCGACACCGACGAATTTCGAGAGGTCCCAGCGCGGGATCTTGACGATCATGTAGTCTACGGACGGAGCCTTTGCAGCGGAGTTCGGTGTTCCTGGTTCTCCGATCTGGTCAAGTGTATATCCGAGAGCGAGTTTGGCGGCTACGAATGCAAGAGGATAACCCGATGCCTTGGATGCGAGTGCCGATGAACGGCTCAGGCGGGCATTGATCTCGATGATACGGTAGTCGTTGGTCTCGGCGTTGAAGGCATACTGGATGTTGCATTCGCCTACGATGCCGATGTGGCGTACTGTCTTGGTGGCGATATCCTCAAGCATCTTGATCTGTTCCGGAGTCAGCGACACGATGGGCGCTACCACGATGCTCTCGCCTGTATGGATGCCGAGAGGGTCGAAGTTTTCCATCGGCACTACAGTGAAGCAGAGGTCGCTGGAGTCGCGGATCACCTCAAACTCGATCTCTTTCCATCCCTTGAGAGATTCTTCCACGAGAATCTGGCGGGAGTAGGCGAGGGCGCTTTCGCAGTGGCTGATAAACTCCTCGTCGTTGTTGCAGATGCCGGATCCGAGACCGCCGAGAGCGTAGCCTGAACGTACCATTACGGGATAGCCGATCCTGTGGGCAACCTCGATGGCGTCCTCGATGTTTTCTACTGCCTGCGATACCGGTGTCTTGATATCGATCTCATTCAGTTTCTTCACGAAGAGGTCACGGTCTTCAGTGATCATGATGGCCTCGACGCTGGTGCCGAGAACTTTGACTCCGTATTTCTCAAGAGTTCCTTCAAGGTAGAGCTGTGTGCCGCAGTTGAGAGCGGTCTGGCCACCAAATGCGAGCAGTATGCCGTCAGGACGTTCTTTCTTGATGACTTCTTCTACAAATTCAGGGGTAATCGGCAGGAAATACACACGGTCGGCGATTCCTTCAGATGTCTGGATTGTAGCGATGTTCGGGTTGATCAGCACCGTTTCGATGCCTTCTTCACGGAGCGCCTTAAGAGCTTGCGATCCGGAGTAGTCAAATTCGCCCGCCTGACCTATCTTGAGGGCACCCGAGCCGAGTAGCAATACTTTTTTCATAGTTTGTTTCTCTCGAATATGGAATTTTTTTCAAAATTAGTACATTTTAACCAACTATCCAAATCTCACCCACGTTTTTCTCCCCATTTCCTTCCATTTCTCCAAAATTCATCCGCTCCCTTGCAGTCTCCCCGAATCGTGCGGCCGATCAGGTATTATAAGTTAAAAAAATTCCCGATCCAAAATAAATTGAATCAGGAATGGAAATATCATACAATGACGGAGCCGGGAAGGCATCGCAGATTGTATCTGCTTGCCATCGTCTCTCCATACGCGCCGGCGCTTCTGAAAGCGATCAGGTCGCCCCGTTTTGTCTCGGGAAGAATCTCGTCTTTACCGAAAACGTCGCTCGACTCACAGATAGGTCCTACTACATCATATCGCTTTCCGGCAGGTCTCCCCTCTGCCGAGATATTCTCAATCTTGTGGTGTGCGCCATAGAGCGCGGGTCTCAGAAGGTCAGACATGCCTGCGTCTACGATGACGAAGTTCTTCTCAAGCCCCTTCTTCACGAGAACGACCCTTGATATCAGTGATCCGCATTGCGCCACTACAGCACGTCCGAGTTCACAATGCACTTCATGACCTTCTCTCAGGTGAAGATTAGAGAGTATGGTGTCGAAATATCCTGCGAAGTCCGGAATCGGATTGCCGTCGGGATTCTCGTAATCTATGCCGAGGCCGCCGCCCACATTCAGGAAACGGAAATCAATACCCTCGGCGGCATATCGCGCCGTAAGGTCATTGATGCGTTCACAGAGTATTCTGAATGGTTCGTTGGTGGTGATCTGCGAGCCTATATGGAAATGCAGACCTCCGAGCCTCAGTCCGTATGCCTGCCTGGCTTTCTCGATGGCAGTGTCAAGCAGCGAGAGATCGATGCCGAATTTGTTTTCCTTGAGACCGGTCGTGATATAGTGGTGTGTGTGCGCGTCGATGTTCGGATTCACGCGAAGTGCCACTGTCACCTCTTTGCCTCGCATCGTGGCGAGCGACGATATGATGTCTATCTCCTCGAGCGATTCTATATTGAAGCATCCTATTCCGGCATCTATTCCGAGCAGGATCTCCTCATCGGTCTTGCCGACTCCGGCATAATATATGTTCTCGGCCCTGAATCCGCATTCTATCGCGGCCTTGATCTCATTACCGCTCACGCAGTCGGCACCGAAACCTCTGGCTGATATGATACGCAGTATCTCGGGATTCGCGTTTGCCTTTATGGCATAGTGCATCTTCATCGCGGTTCCTGCCGTGCAGGCCTCGATGGCGTCAAGAGTGCGCTCAAGCAGTCCCTTGTCGTAATAATAGAAAGGTGTGTGTGCCTTCTCGATTTCCGTAATGTTCATGTCTGTGCCGGTTGTGGGCGGTTATGCCGCTGTTGTCGTGATTGTCCCGATTACTTTCTCGATTCAGAAGAGATGGTAGCTGAGCATACGCAATGCCTTTACCTTGTCTTCTTTCTTGATGAGGAATGATATGTTGTAATTGCTGCCGCCATATGAGATCATTCTCACGGGCACGTTGCAAAGCGCTTCGAGTGCCTTGGCCTCAAAACCACGGTTGGTCCATTCCAGATCTCCGACCACGCACACTATCACCATATCGCGGTCGATGGTCACGGTGCCAAGTTTCTCGAGTTCGCGGGTTATAGGCTCGAGGTTTTTCTCGTTGTCGATGGTTAGAGATACTCCGACTTCGGAAGTCGTTATCATGTCGATTGCGGTCTCGTACTTCTCGAATATCTCGAACACCTTCTTCAGGAAACCATAGGCGAGCAGCATTCGTCCCGATTTTATCTTTATGGCGGTAATGTTGTCTTTTGCCGCTACAGCCTTTATGGCCTCGCCTCCGAGCCTGTTGGTGATCAGTGTCCCCTCGGCCGAAGGGTCAAGTGTGTTGAGGAGCCTTACCGGAACGTTGTGTTCCCGTGCCGGCAGTATGCAGGTGGGATGCAGGATCTTCGCGCCGAAGTAGGCAAGCTCAGCGGCCTCCTCGAAGTGAAGGTTGTGCACGGGACGGGTGTCATCGACAAACCTCGGGTCATTATTGTGCATTCCGTCGATGTCTGTCCATATCTCGATTTCTTCCGCTCCGAGTGCTGCACCGAGAAGCGACGCTGTGTAATCGCTTCCTCCGCGCTGCAGGTTGTCGATGCCCCCCTCTTCGTTGCGGCAGATGAATCCTTGCGTTATATATAGGTGTGCGTCAGGATTTGCGGCAATGGCTTTCCCGGCCATCTCGCGTGTGAATCCGAAGTCTGGCTCGCCGTGACGGTCTATTTTCATGAAATCGAGTGCACTGAGCAGTACAGAGTCCACTCCCTTTTCGTGCAGATGAAGGTTCATGAGATTGGTCGACATGAGTTCGCCTTTCGATACCACCTCTTTCTCTGCCTCTATGCTGAAGTCCCTGTCGGCAAGTGCTGAGAGTTCGGCAAAGATACCGTCGATCGTTTCGGTGGCCCTGCGCTTGTATTCCTCTGTGTCGTAAAGGGAATTGATTGTCTCTGCATATTTGTTGCGGAGCGAGTCGATTCGTTCGTGGGCGAGTCTGCTGTCGCCATCCTTCATGGCGGCTGAGATCTCAAGAAGTGAGTTGGTGGTGCCGCTCATGGCTGAGAGCACCACGAGGTCCTGTCCTTTGCCGGATATGAGCCTGCCTACATTGCGTATTCGCTCGGCACTTCCTACCGAAGTCCCACCGAATTTCTTTACCTTCATATTTTTTTTACCTGAATAAAGACATTGTTGCTAATCGCTTGCAAAATTACAATAATTTCATTAATCCACCAAATTTTAGAGCCGTTTATGCTCATGATTTGTTTTTGTAGCCGTAGGCTGCGGGCTGTGTGGGTGTTGAAGTTTGCAGTTTTAAAATTTTTTCACTAAATTTGTAACTCAATTCTGTCAGGCCTCGTTTTGTCGTCTTGACACCGATAATATGTCAGAGCATTTATGACTCAGAATAATAAATACAACTGGGAAAAAAATAAATTGATAGGCCATCTCGCCGCATTGGTCACAGCCACATGCTGGGGCTGTAGTTTCATTTCTACGAAGGTCCTGATGGATGGCGCCCATATGACTCCGGTTGAGGTCTACGTGTATCGTTTCACTCTCGCCTATCTGCTGATGCTTGCGTTCACGTTTCGCGAGATACGGTCGAAGTCTATAGCCGATGAGCTTCAGCTTGCCCTTTGCGGCATATGCTCGGGCACACTGTATTTCCTTATGGAAAACTACGCGCTGATGTATACCACTACCGGCAATGTGTCGCTGCTCTCGTCTATTTCTCCGATATTCACTGCCATATTGCTGGCTATCATCTATAAGACCAAGATGAAGTCGGGTGAGATAATAGGTTCCACTGTGGCCTTTGTGGGTGTGGGGCTTGTGATCTTCAGTGAGTCGATAGGGAAGGGGCTTGGTCTGGAGATTCATCCTTTCGGCGACCTTCTCGCCTTGTCATGCGCTCTGTCCTGGGCCGTGTACTCCATTGCTATCAAGAAACTTATCCCGGTCTACAGCACTCTATTCATAACCAGGAAACTGTTTTTCTACGGACTCATAACGGCTGTTCCGCTTCTGCTGTTTCAGCATGAGCCCTTGCATATATCAGCACTTTTCGACTTCTCTCATCCTCAGTATCTCTTCAATATACTGTTCCTTTCGGTCATGTGTTCTTCCATGGCTTATCTGCTGTGGAACAGTTCGATGAAGATTATCGGGCCTCTCGCCACCAACAACTATATCTATCTTCAGCCGCCGGTGACCATGATTGCCGGATGGTTCTTGCTTGGCGAGGAGATATACTTTTTCGGTTATGTGGGCTGTCTGCTTATTCTTCTCGGTCTTATCCTGGCCGACAAGTTGAAGAAGTGAAGGTTTTTAAAGTTAATACTCCTCATCAATGAATGACAATAACGATAAACTTGATTATGGCTATATAGACCTCCCGATGAATGTGGAGGAGATAATCGGACGCGATTTCTGGATCTTTGACACCTTTACGGCAGCTATGATGCCGGCGGTGAAGGATCCCGTGAAACTGACGTCAAATGTCTCCATATTCGTTCGCCAGGGGTCTTTCAAGGTCTATATCAACCTGATTACGTACGAGCTGGAGGGTCCGGCTATCGTGAATATACGCCATGGCGAGACTATGCAGCTCATAGAGGTAAGTCCGGATTTCTCGGCTTCCTTTATCGTGATGTCGAAATACTTTGCCGAAGACATTTTTCTGCATATCAATGACATGCAGAATCTTAGCGCGATTTCCCGACGTCCGGTGACACCGATACCCGCCGATATCGTGCCGAAATTCGAGAGGCTTTACGAATCGCTGCATATAGTGGCGTCAGATACCAATAATCCGCAACTTCTAAGAGCGCTGCAGCACAGTATAATCGCTTTCTACTACCGTGTGGCATACCGTTGCTTCAAGTTGTTGGAGTCGGGAGCGGATTCCGCCTCTCGTCTAAGCGACCGTTTCATAGTGTTGGTGAAGGAGCATTTCAAGAGTGAGAGGTTTCTTGAGTTCTATGCTGCGCATCTCGGTGTGACTCCAAAGCATCTGTCACGCACGGTCAAGGCGCAGACCGGTACTTCTGCCGCAGCCTGGATCGAGCGTTTCCTGATTCTTGAGGCAAAGATACTCCTGAAGTCAACCAATCTGACAGTGCAGCAGATAAGCGACAGCCTTAACTTCCCCACACAGTCGTTTTTCGGAAAATATTTCAAGAAGAGCGTGGGTCTGTCGCCAAAAGCCTATCGCAACTCCTGACCCCCATCCTTCCCTTTTTTCCTCCTCCCAATTAACTCTCCTTTCTTTCCTCCTTCCGTATAAAAGCCTTCATCCTCCCCTCGTAAAGAGATTATCTCCTTTCTCAGATAGAAGATTTCTCTCTGGTGAAAAGATTTCCACCCTCTACGGCTGTTTCGCTAAGCAATGGATAAAGCCTGATGACAGAGTCGCGAAGCCGTTCTGTTCAAAAGTGCAGCTTTTGCCCATCAGCCGTATATCGACAAAATAAATTAAAAATATAAAAAGATATGATCCTCCCAATCTACCTCTACGGTCACCCCGTTCTACGTCAGGAGACAGAAGAAATCACTCCCGACTATCCTGATCTGAAGAAACTGATTGATGATATGTGGGAAACCATGTACAATTCCGAAGGCGTAGGTCTTGCTGCGCCCCAGATCGGACGTGCCATCCGCCTCATAGTTCTTGACGGCAGCGTTCTTGCTGAAGACTTTCCGGAGTGTAAGGACTCCAAGATGGTGCTCATCAATCCCGAACTCGACGTCATCGAGGATTCTGATCCAGTCTCTCGCACAGAGGGATGCCTGTCGCTTCCCGGCCTTTCCGAGAATGTGAAACGCGTGGAGCATGTGCGTCTCAACTGGCTTGATGAGGACTTTGTGGAGCATGAGAAAGAGTTTACCGGATTCCTCTCGCGCATCATGCAGCATGAATATGACCATCTTGAGCAGCAGGTCTATACCGACCATATATCCCCGATCCGCAAGCAGCTCATCCGCACCAAACTCGCTAACATAGCCAAGGGCAAGGTCCGTTGCGACTACCGCACCAAGACAGCCGCGAAGTAATCCCAAGCCTTCAGAGTAGCGAAGCAGTTAGGCCCTAAAAGCGCAGCCAGGCCCTCAGAGTCGCGAAGCAGTTAGGTCCTAAAAGCGCAGCCAGACCCTCAGAGTCGCGAAGCAGTTAGGTCCTAAAAGCGCAGCCAGGCCCTCAGAGTCGCGAAGCTGTTCTGTTCAAAAGCGCAGCTTTTGCTAATCAAAAGTTGGCGAAGCAATTATGAATTATGAATTAAGAATTATGAATTAAAATAAGCCATGTCAGACGATAAGAAAGTAATATTCTCGATGGTGGGTGTCTCCAAGATAATCCCGCCTCAGCGCCAGATACTCAAGAACATATACCTGTCATTCTTCTACGGCGCGAAGATCGGTATCATCGGTCTCAACGGTTCCGGTAAGTCCACTCTGATGAAGATCATAGCCGGTATCGACAAAAGTTATCAGGGTGAGGTCGTGTTCTCGCCCGGTTATTCGGTAGGCTATCTCGAGCAGGATCCTAAACTCGACCCCGACAAGACTGTCCGTCAGGTGGTGGAAGAGGGTGTCAAGCCCATTATGGACCTCCTTGCCGAGTATGAGGAAGTCAACAATGCATTCTGCGATCCTGATGTCCTTGAGGACGAGGAAAAAATGGCAAAACTGATGGAGCGTCAGGCTCTTCTTCAGGATAAACTCGACGCCACCGACGCCTGGAATATCGACAATAAGCTCGAGCGTGCGATGGATGCACTCCGTTGTCCACCTGATGACCAGCCTGTCTCGCAGCTTTCCGGTGGTGAACGCCGCCGCGTGGCGCTCTGCCGTCTCCTTCTCCAGCAGCCCGATGTGCTTCTTCTCGACGAGCCCACCAACCACCTCGACGCTGAGTCGATCGACTGGCTTGAGCAGCACCTGCAGCAGTATCCGGGCACTGTGATTGCCGTCACTCACGACCGCTACTTCCTCGACCACGTGGCCGGATGGATTCTTGAGCTCGACCGAGGCGAGGGTATACCCTGGAAGGGCAACTACTCGTCATGGCTCGACCAGAAGACAAAGCGCATGGCGCAGGAGGAGAAGCAGGCAAGCAAACGCCGCAAGACCCTCGAGCGAGAACTCGAATGGGTGCGCATGGCTCCCAAGGCCCGTCAGGCAAAAGGCAAGGCGCGTCTGTCAAGCTACGACCGTCTTCTCAATGAGGACCAGAAGCAGCGTGAGGAGAAACTTGAGATCTTTATCCCTAACGGTCCACGTCTCGGCAATAAGGTAATACTTGCCAACGGTGTGGCAAAGGCGTTTGGAGAGAAGAATCTCTTTGATGACCTTAATTTCATGCTCCCGCCCAACGGTATAGTCGGAGTGATCGGCCCCAACGGTGCCGGCAAGACCACGCTTTTCCGCCTCATCATGGGTCTGGAGAAGCAGGACAAGGGCGAGTTTGAGGTAGGCGAGACGGTAAAGATCGCCTATGTGGACCAGACCCATAAGGATCTGTCGCCGGACAAGACCGTATACGAGGTTATCTCGCAAGGTGTCGATTCCTTCCGCATGGGAGGCCGCGACATGAACGCGCGTGCATATCTCTCGAAGTTCAATTTCACCGGTGCCGACCAGGAGAAGAAGATCGGAGTCCTTTCGGGTGGTGAGAGAAACCGTCTGCATCTTGCGATGGCACTCAAGGAGGAGGGCAACGTCCTGCTTCTCGACGAGCCTACCAATGATATCGACGTCAATACTCTCCGTGCTCTGGAAGAGGGTCTTGAGAATTTCGCCGGTTGTGCTGTAGTTATCAGCCACGACCGCTGGTTCCTCGACCGTATCGCCACACATATCCTCGCTTTTGAGGGAGACTCGCAGATTACCTTCTATGAGGGTGGTTATTCAGACTATGAGGAGTTCCGTAAGAAGCGCGACGGCGTAGACGCGGAGACTCCCCACCGTATCCGCTATAAGAAACTGATGTAATGACTCCGGTCGAAATCACATCGGTTGATGATCCGCGTATTCAGGCATTCGCGGGGCTGACAGAGGCTCAGCTCCGCAATGTCCTGCATCCGGAGCAGGGATTGTTTATCGCGGAAAGCCCGAAGGTGATCCGGGTGGCTCTTGATGCCGGTATGCAGCCGGTGTCACTGCTATGCGAGAGCCGTCACATCACAGGCGATGCCGCTGATATTATTGCCCGCATTCCGGAAGTACCTGTATATACGGGCGACAGGGCATTGCTCGCCTCCATCACCGGCTACACGCTTACGCGCGGGGTGCTTTGCGCTATGTGCCGTCCGGCGTTGCGCAGTGTGGAGGATGTCTGTGCCGGTGCGCGCAGGGTAGTGGTGATCGACGATGTGTCAGACACTACCAATATCGGAGCCATCTTTCGCTCCGCTGCCGCTCTCGGCATGGATGCCGTGCTCCTTACTCCTACAGCATGCGATCCTCTCAACCGACGTGCTGTCAGGGTCTCGATGGGTTCCGTTTTTCTCGTGCCGTGGACGCGTCTCGATTCATTCGACACACTGCGGCGACTTGGCTTCAAGACTGCCGCCATGGCGCTTCGTCATGACTCGGTTGCCATTGACTCTCCCGTGCTCAGGAACGAACCGCGACTTGCCGTGATCATGGGTACGGAAGGGGAGGGCCTTCCTACCGACACCATACTCGGCTCAGACTATGTGATAAAGATTCCGATGCACCACGGCGTAGACTCCCTCAACGTGGCCGCAGCCTCTGCCATAGCATTCTATGCCCTCTCCGTCAATAGGCCGTCCATTCAGTAAGGAGTGGATGAGGATGTCTGGCGTGGATGAGGATGCTGTGTGTTATGCATCGTTTGGACTCCGGCATGACTGATTATGTGTCGTTCATTAAAAAAACTATTTTTTAATGAACCAAACCGTACTCCGTTTTGTTCTAATTTTGCTGACCATGATAGTCGGCGCATGAATAAGTAAAACCTAAACAAAAAAAACTAATACAATTATGGCAAAAGAATGGATCTGCACTATCTGCGGATATGTGGCAGAAGGCGAAAACGCTCCTGAGAAGTGCCCCCAGTGTGGCGCTCCCGCTTCCAAATTCAAAGAACTTGACAAGGCTGAACTCCTTCAGTTCGTTACAGAACATATCGTAGGTGTTGCTAAGGATACCGACGACGAAATGAAGAAAGACCTCAACAACCACTTCATGGGCGAATGTACTGAAGTTGGTATGTATCTCGCTATGTCTCGTCAGGCTGACCGCGAAGGTTATCCCGAAGTTGCTGACGCTTTCAAGCGTTATGCTTTCGAAGAGGCTGAGCACGCTGCCAAGTTCGCTGAACTCCTCGGCGACATGGTATGGGACACCAAGACCAACCTTGAGAAGCGTATGCACGCTGAGGCCGGCGCTAATGAGGACAAGATGCGTATCGCTAAGAACGCTAAGGCTGCCAACCTTGACGCTATCCATGACACAGTTCACGAGATGGCTAAGGACGAGGCTCGTCACGGACAGGGCTTCTACGGTCTCTATCAGCGTTTCTTCGCCAACAAGAAATAATGACTTTCTGTATATAACCCGAACAGAGGCACCCTCCGCTTTAGGCGGAAGGTGCCCTTTTCTTTGTTATATAACTCATATTTCGCAAGTTCTGTCAGAACTTGAAAATTTGAGGTTTAACGGCGGCTGTGCCACCGAGTTTAAAAGTCGTTTAGAAGTTTATCAGTCATGTCTGAATTTAAGGATATAATCAATATCAAGACATACAGATATTAACTAAACAACTAAACTATAAACGCTTAAACTTTAAGTTGAGCTCGCGAAACTTAAATTATATAAGTTTTGACAACTTCATAATACAACATTAAAATTCTACCGTTTTGGGTCGATTATTATCAATAGATTATGGTCGCAAACGTTGCGGCATTGCAGTTACTGACACTCTCCGTATTTGTGCGAACGCTCTGACCACAGTACGCGCGTGTGATCTCATATCATTTCTGAAAGACTATTGCTCACGGGAGACAGTAGACAGGATAATTGTCGGTCTGCCGAAACAGTTGAATGGGGAAGACTCCGAAAGCGCCCGTTATATCGCTCCGTTTCTCAAGCAACTGAAAAAGGAACTTCCCGACATACCCGTAGACCGCTACGACGAGCGCTTTACGTCCACGCTGGCTCACCGGACCATGCTCGACGCAGGTCTCCACAAGATGGCCCGTCGGGAGAAGCCCCTCGTAGATGCCATAGCCGCAACGATCATCCTCAACGACTACCTCTCTTCTAACCAGAATCTTCCATCCTGACTCTCTGTCTGGAATCTCAATTCCAGGATTTGTATTTTCAAGTGTTTGATTATCAATTTCAAGCATCCGATTCTCAACTATAAGCATTGATTCTCAACACTAAATTCTAAATTCAATACTCCTCTATGTCAATAAGTGGCGAAAACATACTGCTGGTGAGTTCGCTTCTCCTCATCATCGGAATCTTCATAGGAAAATCCAGCTATCGTACAGGTTTGCCGTTATTGTTGGTTTTCCTTTTCGTCGGCATGCTTTTCGGCACCGACGGTCTCGGCATACAGTTCAATAACATGCACACCGCCCAGTTCATAGGCATGGTGGCACTCTGTGTCATTCTCTTTACGGGCGGTATGTCTACCAGCATAAAGTCCATACGCCCTGTTATTGCTCCCGGTCTTGTGCTTTCCACTGTGGGAGTGTTGATAACGGCAGCACTTACCGGACTCTTCATTTTCTGGCTCTCAGGAATGAGTTGGACCAACATCCATTTTGCCCTTATACCCTCTTTTCTGCTTGCATCCACCATGTCTTCGACCGATTCGGCCTCTGTCTTTGGAATCTTAGGCTCTAAGAATGTCGGACTTCGTCATAATCTCCGCCCTATGCTCGAGCTGGAAAGTGGATCCAACGACCCGATGGCATATATGCTAACCATCATATTGCTTGGTATCTGCACTATGGAGCATGACATTTCAGCTTCGGACATTTTGTTGCAGCTGGCTATGCAGTTCGGCATCGGTGGTCTGGCCGGTTTCCTGTTCGGATATGTCGGAGTGAGGCTTGTGAATCTCTATGGAAAAATAGGAAAGGACAAGGCGGAAGATTCCGATCAGTCCATGTCGATGACATCTATCCTTGTGGCTGCAACCGCATTTCTTACCTTTACCGCTACGACCGACCTTCAGGGTAACGGCTACCTTGCGGTATATGTATGTGGCATTGTACTCGGCGATTCAAAAGTCCCTTTCCGTAAAGGTGTATCGAAATTCATGGACGGCATCACGTGGCTTGCGCAGATTGTAGTCTTTATCATGCTTGGCCTTCTGGTCAATCCTCACGAGATGTTGTCTGTAGCAGCGGTCTCAATGCTGATCGGCGTGTTCATGATTTTTGTCGGGCGCCCGTTGAGCGTTTTCCTTTGTCTTGCTCCATTCAGGAAAATCGGAATGAAATCCAGACTTTTTATTTCTTGGGTGGGCCTTCGCGGAGCAGTTCCGATCATATTCGCTACATATCCCGTAGTCGCACAGATAGATGGAGCGTCGCAGATTTTCAATATCGTATTTTTTGTAACGATATTATCGTTACTGACTCAGGGTACTACAGTCGTGTCTTCTGCCAGAAAACTGAGACTGATAGATGACTCCGTGACTGACAGTGATGACTTCGGACTCGATATCGATGACAGTCATACCGCTTCCCTTCAGACATGGCGCCTCAAGGAAAGTGATCTCAGCAACGGCAATACACTCAAGGACATGCGTCTTCCGGAGGGTTCTCTGGTCATCATGATACGCCGCAACGGCAAATACATAATTCCAAACGGTACCCGCCGTCTGCATGCCGGCGATGCCCTTCTAATCATCAAGGATCACGCCGAGTCCATATGAATTAAGTTTTGTACAGACGACTGATCAGAAGCCGTTTTGGTTTATCATTCCGAGGTTTTGGTCTGTCGCTTTTGTAAGGTTGTGATGGCATATAAAAATAGCATTTGTCAGATACGGAATTTTTTCGTAACTTTGCACGCAGAAAGGCAGAATTGTGCTATTTCCTACCCATTTGTCGTTAAACCATCGCCGGGTTCTTTTAATTGTTGCTGCAATGGTTTGTGTAATAGTGACTTATGTGGTTGGATGCGATTCTGCGGATTGAAAGTGAAGTGAACGGCTTATGAGTATATTCAACCGATTAAATAACAAGCGGATCCAATCCGATGACATACCTCTTGAAGATAATGCAAACCGGATCGCTAAAAACCGGCGTAACAGGCGTGTCATCAAGGCTCTATGGATCTCTTTCTTAAGCCTCGGCGGTATTGTCGCCCTTTTTCTGCTACTTGTCTATAACGGAGTGATCGGTTACATGCCTCCTATCGAGGAACTTGAAGACCCGCACGACAAACTCGCCAGTGTGGTATACGCCTCTGACGGCACTACCGAACTCGGTCGATATTTCGCAGGTGCCGGCAATCGTGTCTATACCGATTATGACGCTCTTTCTCCTTACGTTATCGATGCGCTTATAGCCACTGAGGATGTGCGTTTTGAATCACACTCCGGCATCGACTTCATGGCTCTCGGCCGTGCTGTCGTCAAGACAGTGATAATGGGCGACAAGTCAAGCGGCGGTGCCTCTACCATCACTCAGCAGCTCGCCAAGCAGCTTTACTCACAGCCGAGCAGCAACATGTTCAAGCGAGCCCTCCAGAAACCGATCGAATGGATGATCGCGTTGAAACTGGAACGTTTCTACACAAAAGACGAGATCCTCAACATGTATCTCAACCGTTTTGACTTCCTCAACAATGCAGTGGGAATCAAGACGGCTGCCAACGTATACTTCGGTAAGGAACCGGGCGAACTGAAATGTGAGGAGGCTGCCATGCTCATCGGCATGCTTAAGAATCCGAGTTATTTCAATCCTCTGCGTCATGCCGACCGCACACGCGACCGACGCAATACTGTTCTCGAGCAGATGCTTAAGGCCGGCATGCTGACGCGTCAGGAATGTGATTCGCTCAAGGCGCTTCCGCTCGCTCTTGACTACCACAAGGTTGACCATAAGGTAGGTACCGCTCCATATCTCAGAGAGGAGATACGTCGGCTCATGACGGCAAAACGTCCGGAACGCCCCGAGAGATCGAGGTTTGACAACAAGATGGCCTATGACATAGCCATGGGCAACTACAACACCGACTCGACCCAATGGGAGGAGAATCCCCTGTATGGATGGATAGAGAAGAATCCCAAACCCGACGGCTCGCACTATAATCTCTATACCGACGGCCTCCGGATCTTCTCCACTATCGACATCCGTATGCAGGATTATGCCGAGGAGGCTGTCCGTAAACATCTCGGCGAGACCCTTCAGCCGGCCTTCTTCCAGGAGAAGAAGGGTCAGCGTAACGGTCCCTATACCACCAATACATCAGAACTCTCCACCCAGGGCGTTGAGCGCCTTATACGCAATGCCATCCGCCAGAGCGAGAGATACCGAGTCATGAAACTCGCGGGATGCTCGCAGGAGGAAATTGACAGGGCTTTCAATACACCGGTGGAGATGGATGTGTTCGCCTATGTGAAGGAAGACGGCAAGACTGTGCCGGGATCCAAGACTGTCACCATGACACCGCGCGACTCTCTTCTCTACATGAAGTCGATCCTGCGTACCGGCATCATGAGCATGGACCCGCACAACGGCAATGTAAAGGCCTACGTCGGAGGTCCCGACTTTAAATGGTTCCAGTATGACATGGTAAGCCGTGGCAAACGACAGATTGGATCAACCGCCAGGCCGTTCCTCTATACACTCGCCATGGAGCAGGACTTCACCCCGTGCTCGAAGTTCCTCAATACACAGCCTACTTTCAACGGCTGGAGCCCGCGCAATAGCGGGGGAGGACATATCGGCGAGATGGTGACTCTGCATTGGGCCCTCACCAACTCCAACAACTGGATCTCGGCCCGACTCGTCAATGAACTGAAACCAATCAATCTTGCCAACAAGATGCGCGTATTCGGCATCACCGGACATATTGAAGCCTACATGCCTCTGTGCCTCGGTACTGTTGATGTCCCCGTGCGCGACATGGTGGCCGGCTATACTACTTTTGCCAACAAGGGAATCCGTGTAGACCCGGTTTTCGTCACCCGCATTGAGGATAACCAGGGCAACCTGATCTACAACGCCACGCCTCACCGTACGGAAGTGACCAACGAGCAGTCATACTGGAAAATCCTCTCTATGCTCATGAGCGTGGTAGAGAGCGGTACCGGCGCGAGCCTCCGCAGCAGATATGGCATCACGGCGCAGATGGGAGGCAAGACCGGTACGACCAACTCCAACTCCGACAGCTGGTTCATGGGCTTCACCCCTGACCTTGTGACCGGCGTATGGGTAGGTGGCGACGAACGCTACATACACTTCAACACTATGGCTCTCGGCCAGGGAGCACGTGCCGCCCTTCCTGTCTACGGCCTGTATATGCAGAAGGTATATGCCGACAAGAAACTCCCCTACAGCCAGGACGCGAAGTTTGAGTTCCCGGAGTCTTTCGAGGCTTGCGGCAGCGAGGTCTGGGACAGCAACGGTGAGGAAGTTCAGGCGGAATCCGTGGAGGGAATCTTCGAATGATCCGTATGCCGTTTCATTCACGATTGCCGATCTCAATTTAGAATTAATTAAACACAATCATAACCCATAAATTTAACATCTATGGCAAAGACACTTATAGTCAGAGACCTCACCCCTCGCGACGGACAGCACGCGCGGTTCGCTACGCCACGGAAGCAGGAAAACATCGACCCACTGCTGCC
>X108_Striped_Desert_Hamster__coassemble_181_pt1 | contig 15704 bp, 9 predicted proteins | sample X108_Striped_Desert_Hamster__metabat2_low_PE_001 | metagenome-assembled genome bin X108_Striped_Desert_Hamster | reverse complement strand
CCCGTCTACGCACCGACGGGAATGTGCGGCTTTGCCCATGGCGCTGAGGCCTTCCGGCCTCAGTCATGCCGGCCTATGCGGATACTCGGACTCGTGCACTGACTCGGTCTGAGGCCGGAAGGCCTCAGCGCCATGGGCAAAGCCCGCTCTCCCTGATGAGTCGGCATCATGGGCAAAGCCCGCTTTACTGATGACGGACACGGTGCCTCGGCTGATCTGTTATGCGGGGGCTTTCGTTATTGCTGAAGCGCGGTTGAATAGGCGTATGAATATACACTAAAAAAAATTGATATTTTCTAAATTTGTTTGGTTGGGTTTTATATTTTGATTATCTTTGTGAGATAAAAGCGGACATTCCGCCTTCAAACTTTGAAATCAAGTACCTGAAACCCTTAATTTAGATGTATATCAAGCTGATGAAGAAAATATTATTGGCTGCACTCACTCTCTTCTCTCTCAGTGCCTTTGCCTCGGCAAGGACAGAGACTCTCCTTAAAGACTGGAACTTCTCGCAGGACTCCATCAACTGGAAACAGGTGGAGGTGCCACACGACTGGGCCATATACGGTCCTTTCGACCGCTCACACGATCTTCAGAAAGTGGCCGTAGAACAGAACGGCGAGAAGGAAGAGACCTGGAAGACAGGCCGCACGGGCGGTCTTCCCTATGCCGGCAAAGGCTTTTACACTACCACATTCAATATCCCTGACACCCCGGGCCGCAGTTATGCTCTCGTCTTTGACGGAGCCATGAGCAATGCCCATGTCTATGTCAACGGCCATCTCGCTACTGTATGGCCATACGGCTACAACTCGTTTTACGTAGATGTCACCCCGATGGTGCATACCGGCCAGAACGTAGTGGAAGTATCGCTTGAGAACAAGCCGATGTCGTCACGCTGGTATCCCGGCGCCGGCATCTACCGCAACGTTCACCTCCTATCCACCGACAAAGTACACATCCCCGTGTGGGGCACACAGCTGACCACTCCCTACGTAAGCAAGGACTATGCCACCGTACACCTCGCCACGACACTCGACGGAGTGGAAAAGGGCGACAAAGTGACCCTCACCACCGAGATCACGGCCCCCGACGGCAAGGTAGTGGCCTCCGACACGCACGACTACAAGATCTATCCCGGCGTGACCCTTCCGCAGAACTTCCGCGTAGACAACCCCGAGCTCTGGAGCCCCGAGACCCCCGCCCTCTACACAGCCACCACCAAGGTGATAAAGGACGGAGAGACCACCGACGAGTATTCGACACGTTTCGGCATACGCAGCATCGAGGTGCGCGCGGGCGAGGGATTCTTCCTCAACGGCGAGAAGATACAGTTCAAGGGCGTCTGCAACCATCATGACCTCGGCCCGCTCGGAGCCGCCGTCAACAAGTCGGCCCTCCGCCATCAGCTCGAACTGCTAAAGGACATGGGCGCCAACGCCGTCAGGACGGCACACAACATGCCGGACCCGCAGCTCGTAGAGTTGTGCGACGAGATGGGACTCATGATGATGCTCGAACCTTTCGACGACTGGGGCTTCCGTCCCAAATCGAAAAACGGCTACGGCGTGATCTTCAACGAATGGGCCGAGCGCGACGTGGAGAACATGGTGCGCCAGTACCGCAACAACCCGAGCGTGGTGATGTGGTCGATCGGCAACGAGGTGCCCTCGCAGTGGGGACCCGACGGACTCAAGGAACTGACCTTCCTTCAGGATATCGTGCACCGCGAGGACCCGACACGCCCCGTGACCTGCGGCATGGACCAGGTGGACGCGGTGACGACCAACGGATTCGCGGCAGCGCTCGACGTGCCCGGCTTCAACTACCGAGTGCACAAATATAAGGACGCCATCGGCAGACTCCCCCAGAACTTCCTTCTCGGCTCGGAGACATCATCCACGGTGTCAAGCCGCGGCAAATACTATTTCCCCGTCAACAAGGCTTACAACGTGGTGCGCCCCGACAACCAGAGTTCGGGCTACGACGTGGAATACTGCTCATGGAGCAACATCCCCGACGATGACTTCGCGGCGGCCGACGACTATCCCTGGGACATGGGACAGTTCGTATGGACAGGATTCGACTATCTCGGCGAGCCCTCTCCCTACGACACCGACGAATGGCCGAGCCACAGTTCATATTTCGGCATCTTCGACCTTGCCTCGCTCCCCAAGGACCGCTTCTGGCTCTACCGCTCGAAATGGAACGAGAAAGACCACACCATCCATATCCTACCCCACTGGAACTGGAAAGGACGCGAAGGAGAGATCACTCCGGTGTTCGTCTACACCGACTCACCCAAAGCCGAGCTCTTCATCAACGGCAAGTCGCAGGGCATACGCGAGAAGAACGACTCCACCAATATGAACCGCTACCGCCTGATGTGGAACGAGACCCGCTATGAGCCGGGCGAGGTGAAGGCCGTGGCCTACAACGCCGACGGCAGCGTGGCCGGAGAGGCTGTGGTGCGCACGGCGGGCAAGCCCTATCAGCTCGTGCTGACCTCAAGCAGGAAGAGCCTGCAGGCCGACGGCGACGATCTCGCCTACATCACGGTAAGGGTTGCCGACAAAGCCGGCAACATAGTGCCTGACGCCGAGCCCGTGGTGAAGTTCAAGGTGACGGGCGACGGAACCTTCCGCGCCACCGCCAACGGCGACCCGACATCGCTCCGCGACTTCAACAAGCCTGAGATGGACCTCTTCAGCGGTGCGGCGACAGCCATCGTGAGAAGCGGCGACAAGCCCGGCTCCGTGACCCTCGAGGCTAAGGCATCGGGACTCAAGCCGGCCAGAATCACCATACCCGTAGAATAAAATCACAACATAAAACATATAATTTCCTTAAAATCATGAAAGAAAAAATTCAGCAGCTCTTCATGCAGCGCTTTGGCCAGCCCGGAACAATGTACGCTTCCGCAGGCCGCATCAACCTCATCGGCGAACATACAGACTACAACGAAGGATACGTATTCCCCGGAGCCATCGACAAGATGATCATGGCGGAGATACGCCCCAACGGCACCGACAAGGTACGCGTCTACTCGATCGACATCGACGACTACGCTGAGTTCGGACTCAATGAGGAAGACGCTCCCTCGCAGAGCTGGGCACGCTACGTCTTCGGCGTATGCCGAGAGATCATCAAGCGCGGCGGCAAGGTTGAAGGTTTCGACGCCGTATTCGCCGGCAACGTGCCTCTTGGCGCAGGCCTCTCCTCATCGGCCGCTCTCGAAAGCTGCTTCGCTTTCGCACTCAACGACCTCTTCAACAACAACAGCATAGAGAAGTTCGAGCTCGCCCGCATCGGTCAGAGCACAGAGCACAACTATTGCGGAGTGAAGTGCGGCATAATGGACCAGTTCGCTTCCGTAATGGGCAAGAAGGGCAACCTCATGCGTCTTGACTGCCGCAGCTCGGAATTCGAGTATTTCCCCTTCAACCCGGAAGAATACCGTCTTGTGCTCGTTGACTCACGCGTGAAGCACGAGCTCAAGGACTCTCCCTACAACAAGCGCCGCGAAAGCTGTGAGCGCGTGGCTGCCGCCCTCGGCCGTCCGTCGCTCCGCGGAGCAAAGATGGAAGAACTTGAGGCCATCAAGGACAAGATCTCGGAAGAAGACTACAAGCGCGCCCGCTTCGTGATCGGCGAGGAGGCACGTGTGCTCGCTGTCTGCGACGCCCTCAACGCCGGCGACTACGAGACTGTAGGCCGCAAGATGTATGAGACCCACGAAGGACTCTCGAAAGACTACGAGGTAAGCTGCGTGGAACTCGACTTCCTCAACGACGAGGCCAAGAAACTCGGCGTGACAGGTTCCCGCATCATGGGCGGCGGCTTCGGCGGCTGCACCATCAACCTGGTGAAGAACGACCTCCACGACAAGTTTGTAGAGGAAATCTCCGAACGTTTCGAAGACAAATACGGTCACGCCCCGATGATCTACGACGTAGTGATCTCCGACGGCGCCCGCAAACTCGACTGACATGAACATAACATCACGCAAGGCCACCTCTCCTATCGGGGAGGTGACCCTATACAGACTGACAAACGCCAACGGCGCCTCCGTTGAGGTATCCAGCCTCGGGGCAGGCATCACAGAGGTGTCGGTTCCCGACGCCAACGGCAAGATCGACAATGTAGCCGTGCGCTATGCCGATCCGGCCAGTTGGCTCGCCGACGGTCCCTGCGCCGGCAAGACCCCCGGACGCTTCGCCAACCGCATATGCCGCGGCAAGCTCCAGGTGGACGGCATCACCTATGACCTTCCCATCAACAACGGTCCCAACCACCTTCACGGAGGTCCGGAAGGCTTCCAGAACCGCCTATGGGAGGCCGAGGAAGTTGAAAACGGCGTACTCTTCCGCTACACCGCGAAAGACGGCGAGATGGGCTATCCCGGCACACTTATGGCCGAGGTGCGATATACCTGGAACGACGACAACGAACTCCAGATCGACCTCTCCGCGAAGGCAGACGCCAACACTGTGGTCAATCTTACCAACCACGCGTATTTCAACCTCGACGGTGCAGACGGAGCCAATCCCCACACCGTGCTCGACCATGAGCTGAAGATCAACGCGGCATACTTCCTGCCTACCGACGAGACCCTGATCCCTACAGGCGAAATGGCTCCGGTGGCGGCCACACCGATGGACTTCACCGAGTTCAAGACTCTCGGACAGGATATCCGCAAGGACTACACTCCGCTGAAGTACGCCAAGGGCTACGACCACTGCTATTGCGTGGACGGTCCCAACGGCGAGGTACGCGAGGCATGCGTGCTCCAGTCGCCTAAATCACGCCGCCGCGTGACAGTACTTACCGACCAGCCCGGCGTGCAGATCTATACAGGCAACTATCTCGCAGGCTCTCCCGCCAACATGGCAGGACGCAGCTATGAGGACTACGAGGGTGTAGCCATGGAGGCTCAGGGTTTCCCAGATTCCCCCAACAGGGCGGCTTTCCCCTCACCCCGAGTATCGCCCGACGCGCCCTACAGACGCAAGATAGTGTACCGCTTCGATACATTCTGACAAGCCGATATCCACAGATATCAGGATATCACCCGGTATATGAGAATCCCTTGAACCGTCAGTCGGTTCAAGGGATTCTTTCATATTACTTTCTGAGGCGGCCTATGGTCTTGCCGAGCCGGTGGTCGTCGAAGTCCGAATCATAGTTCCAAATGAAGACTCCCGGAAGTCCGTTGGCCCTCACGAAATCCATCTTTGCGGCAATCGAACGCTCGTCGTCATAGCCAAGCACGAGATTTCCCGCTGAGTCGGCATAATACGGCGCCTGCGCGTCATCGTCCCATTGAGGCTCAAGATCACCGGCATATCTGCCGAATGACTTACACTCCACATATGTCGGGAACGGAGTCCTACCCCTTCCGAAAAACGGTATGCCCATCAGTATCTTCTCCTGAGGCACTCCGAGGGAGATATGCCTCTCGATGCTCTTCTTGACACACCATCCTCCGAGTTTGCGGCTCGGATAGAGCGGGCTCTGGTGATAGCCCTTCTGACCATCCTTGGGTATGGCGAGGTTATATCCCGACACATGCACATAGTCCACATACGGCACCATTCCCTTAAGATCGATGAAGGCACCTGAATTGTTGGAATAGAAGGATATCCATTTCTTCTTTCCGAGAGCCTTGCGCAGGTCGCGCACCACGAGCACATAGTTGCGGGCATCATCGGGCGACGCGGTGTGTCCGCCGGCCTCCGTAGTAGGAAATTCCCAGTCGAGGTCCACTCCGTCGAGGCCGAACGTGTCGATTACGCTCTTCACGCTCCTTACGAAAGCGCGGCGCTTCTTCCTGTCGCGCGCCATCTCACTGAATCCCTCACGCTTGTAGCCGCCTACACCGAGCATCACCTTGAGGTCAGGATTGAGTTTCTTCAGTTCCGACATGGCCCTGAGCCTTTCAGGCGTATCCAGGACCACACCGTCGCAGGCATCGTTAAACTCCGCGAAAGCATAGATCAGATGGGTGAACATATCCGGATCAGGCATGCTCTTCCTGAACGACTCAACATATGCCAGCGCTATCTTAGGCGATGCGTCGTGCGGACCGTCGCCGCCAGTCCTGAGCGAGACCGTATCCCGGCTCCACAGGGCAAAGGCAGTGACACTTGCCGCGAATATGGCCGCGGCCGCCACAATCAGTTTTCTTCTATACATCTGTCTTATTTCATTCTCCACCAGTCGAGATCGAAGAGGTCTTCGCCGTCTCCTTCGAAGCAGAGGAAAAGGTCATGGACTCCCGCTGTCTTCCTGAGACGGGTGCTGTAGAGGCGGAAACCATCGGATTTTCCGTCGGGCGTGATATCGACCTTGCCGATCTCCTCACCGTCGGGAGAATCTATCCTTACAGAAACCTTACCCCCCTTGCCCGCACACGAGGCCATGACGGCAAACTCACTCGCACCTTTCTTGAGATCCACACCTGCGACCTCTATATACTCTCCATTATCAACGTCGGTCACTATCAGATTATTGTCTGACAAGCGGCGTGTCTTGAGCCCGTATCCCCAGGCCATCGTCTCGGCCTCCACCCGGCGGTAGGGATTGAAGGCCTGAGTCTGCCGGAGAGTAGCGTCGCGGAAATACGGCACCTCGCGTATCGTGCCGTCGGCATTGTAGCACATCTCTGCGGCATCCACATTGCGGCGCTCATGATGGTCAGGAGTGGAGAGGCGCAGCACATCGTAATTGAGTCCGAACACGTAGCTTTTTCCCTTATAGTCGATTATTCCGGGGTGGTTGCCACGTGTGCGCGGAGTGTGGTCCATGATATGCCCCTTGTATTCCCAGGGTCCGAGCGGAGAGTCGCTCATGGCATATCCTATGCCTTCGGGGCAGCATGTAGACGCGAACGAGAGATAGTAGTGTCCGTCGTGCTTCGAGAGCCAGGGACCCTCCTGATAGTCCTCGATGTGGGGGAACTTCATTATCTCGCCGGAATACGACACCATGTCGTCGTTAAGCTTCACGGCGTAAAGGGTCGGGTTGCCCCAGTACATGTAGGCCTGTCCATCATCGTCGACCAGCACCGTGGGATCGATGTCGTCCCAGTGCTCCTTCTGCCATACGAGCGGCTTGCCGATGGGGTCCTTGAATGGACCGTAGGGGGAGTCGGCCACAAGCACGCCGATGCCGTTGCCGTGGATCGGGCAGTACATGTAGAACTTGCCGTCGCGCTCCACCACCTGCTCCGCCCATGCCCCGTTGTCGCGCGGATTCCACGCGAAGTCCTTGAGCGACGCCACCGCGCCGTGGTCAGTCCAGTTGACCATGTCGTCTGACGTATAAAGGAGCCAGTCAAGCATCTTGAATCCGTCGGCGTCATCCTCGTCGTGGGTAGTATAGAGATATACCTTGCCGTCATATACCATCGGTGCAGGATCGGCAGTATAACTCGTCTGTATTATCGGACGGGTCGGCCTCGCCGGCTTCTCGGCAATCACGAAACCTCCCTCAGCCGGTATACGCACCCTCATCCTGTTGTCCTTGCTCGGCTTGCGCTCCTGAACGCTGCCCTTCAGGCCGGCATCGTCGGAATAAAGGAGTAGGTTGTGGCCTCTCATCTCCGCAGGAATCTCTACCGTGACATCCACAGTCTCGGGGCCGGCATTCACGCCGCATACATACCAGTCATAGCCATGGCGGCGGGCCATCACCACATAGCGGCCCGGATAGCCCTCGATGAAGCGTGTCTCGTCCCATGTGGTCGGCACGTTCTTCATGAAGTCAATCGCCCATGCCGGTGCATCCTCAAGATTGTTGGGGGCCAGCGCGAAATGCTGTACCGGACTCTGGAAGAGTACTGCGGTCGCGAGAGCGAACACGTCGGAGGTCTTCCTCTGCGATCCCCTGGCCTCGTTGGCTGCATTATAGTATCTGTTGAGCGCGCTTCCTCCAAAGTCCATGCTTCCCACAGTGTTGCGAATGAACGGATGAGTAGCGGCGTTGATGGCCTCAGTGTCACAGTGCCACTGGCTGAAGTGCAGGTTCTCGCTTGCGAGAACAGCCTCGGAGGCCACGAAATTGGGATACATGCGGTCCCAGCCCCTCGGCAGCGTGCACCCGTGGAAGATCACGAGAAGCCCGTAGTCGTTGGCATCGGCGAGGATATCGTGATACAGGCGCATCGTCTCCTGCTTGTCTCCTCCGAAGAAATCCACCTTAATGCCGAGGATACCGTTGTCGCGCATCCACTTCATGTCGCGGCGACGCTTCACCACGTCGTTCATTACGCCGCGCGGACCCTGCGGCGCATCATTCCATGTCCCGTTGGAGTTATACCAGAGATAAAGTCCAACGCCCTTCTCCCTGCCGTATGCGGCAAGACGCTCGATACCCTCGTAGCCTATCTGCGAGTCCCAGAGAGCGTCGACAAGCACGCTTCTGTAGCCCATCGCATGGGAGAAGTCGATATATCGTTTCTGCTCGTCGAAGTTGCAGCTCGGATCCATCTTCATGATCCAGCTCCAGGTTCCCTTGCCATAGTCATACTTGCGCGAAGGCTCATATAGGGGTCGTACCACATCGAATGGAACCGTCGTCTCCACTATAGGCTTAAGGTCGGAGCCGACCGTTATGGTGCGCCAGGGAGTGTAGCCGGGCAGGGCTATTGCGGCCGACGTACTGCCGAATCCGTTCATCTCTCCCGGCTGCGGATATGCTATACTGTAGCTTCCGTCCTCTTTTCCCTCAAGATGCGACGCACAATAGTCACCGGCGATACCGGTCTCCGAAATCAGTATCCAGCCCTTGTCGCCGTTGCGGAAAAGGCAAGGGAAGGAGTATCCGGCACCGAACCCGTTCTTGCCCGGAGTGTCATCAAGGGTATAGTTGGTCTCATAGCTCGGAGATGTCCTTGCGAAACCACCCATCGGAAGGCTCTGCGGGCATAGGAACGTCGTGGTCCCCTCCGGCATACGGAAACCGGTAGCCTCAGACTCCACAACGGTGCAGAGGGTTCCCTTGTCCGGGTGTATCAGATAGCGGAAGGCAACATTATTGTCGCTCACCTCCACAATATAGTCAAAGACCTTTTTATCGCCGGTACCGAATGTCACCTCGGCATGGTTGGCGCGGTAGTTAACCCGACTCTTCTTGATGTTGGGAAGCGAATAGTCATCCGAAACGGGACGTGCCGGAGATTCGGACGTGATTGTAAGGCCTCCGGTAAAATCCCCGAAATCAGTGACCATTCCGAGCGGGGACTTCTCTATCATAGTCACTCCATCGTAAGCGACACTGTAAGTAGGCCTTCCGTCTTCATCGGAAACCGTGACCACTGTCTTTCCGTCAGGACTCGCCACGCGAATGTCTTTAGAATAAGAGGGCAATGCCGCCTGCAATGATATGGCAAGCATCATACAGGCTGCTGAAATAGTGTTTTTGTTCATGTCATGATATGTTTAGGTTATGGAATCTGCCACATATGAAGTTGTCTAAACTTCTTTGCTAATTTCTGATAGAAAACAGTTGCATTGCAAAATTACTAAAAACAGGCTGTCGGGAGATATGATTCCGTAACAAAAACGTACTTATTTGTCAATTCGGGCAAGGCACCCGGCTATGTCATGACCTCTTGCCCAGATACCGTATTTGCTATAAATCAAACATTTACACCACAAAGGATCCCCTCGCCGTATCCGGTCCGGGTATTTACCCGTATGGTTGATAAACGCGGACTACATAACTGACGGTAATGAACCAAAAAGGATAATGATTGTTTTGAATACTGAAAACCACTTAATTGTAATAAGTATGAAGAAATACAGATGTATAGTATGCGACTGGATCTACGATCCCGCAGTGGGTGACCCAGACAATGGTGTGGCACCCGGAACAGCCTTTGAAGACATTCCTGATGACTGGACATGCCCCGTGTGCGGTGTGGGAAAGGAAGACTTCGAAGCAGAACCATGACCCATATCGACACACATAAGATTGGCCGGATTAAAAAGCGGTCGCCCCACAAAAAGGGCGACCGCTTTTTTGACTTATAGTACTCTGACGCCCCTAAGGACTTCAGGGACTCGGAGACTCGGAGGCACTGAGGCCTCCGGAGCCTATTATTTGTATTCGAAGGGGAGTGTATGGCGGATGTCGGTCGAGGAGGCTCCTATGAGGGCCTTGAACTTACCCGGCTCGGCTATCCACTCGTGGGCCTTGTCGTCGAAGAACTTCAGGGACTCGGGAGTGATGACAAATTTAACGGTCTTTGTCTCGCCGGGAGCAAGACGCACCTTGTCGAAGCCCTTCAGTTCCTTGACGGGGCGCGGAAGCGACGACTTGAGGTCGGAGATGTAGAGTTCGACTACCTCGCTACCCTCGCGCTTACCCTTGTTGGTGACAGGCACCTCTACCGTAATCTCACTGTCGGCACCCATCTTAGACGATGACATCACCGGTTTGCCATATTCAAACTCGGTATAGCTGAGACCATGACCGAACGGATAAAGGGCCGGAATCTTCTTGGTATCGTGCCAGCGGTATCCCACGAGGATATCCTCCTTGTATTTCTGTTTCGGGCTCTTGCCTCCTTCGATCACCGATCCGGGGATAGCGACCACATCCTCCACGTCCTGCTCTATGCCGGGATAGGATTCCTCTCCAAACGAGTTAGCGCCACAGTCAGCGAGTCTCGCAGGTATGGAATAGGGAAGTTTGCCGGAAGGATTGACCTTGCCGCTCAACACGTCGGCAATAGTGGCTCCACCCATTGTGCCGAGGTAGGAGGTATGGAGGATAGCAGGAACCCTGTCGGCCCAAGGCATCTCGTAGGCATTGCCCGATATATTGGCTATCACGACGTTGGGGTTGACCTTGATGATCTCCTCTATCAACTCGTTCTGACCGAAAGGAAGCTCATACTCGCGGCGGTCGGTGCTCTCGCAGTCCTGCCAGGAGTTCTTGTTAAGGCCACCGATGTAGATCACCACGTCGGCATCCTTCGCCATAGCGACGGCCTCGGCACGGAGTTTGTCCTGCACCTCCTGCGGAATCTTGTCTTCAGCCTCATAAAGGGTGCGTCCGCAAGAGTAACCCGGGGCGAACTTCACCTTATCGCCGTAAATAGCCTGCAGCGCGGAGAGGGGCGACACATAGTCCTTGGGCTTCAGTTCGGAAGAACCGCCGCCGTCGGTCAGGCGGCGGGTGGCGTTGTCACCGACCACAAGTATGCTGTTGTATTTATTACCGTCAAGAGGCAGAATGCCGCTGTTTTTCAGAAGTACCACAGACTCGTCGCCGATCGCCTTCGCAGCGGCGTAGTGCTCCGGAGTGCATTTGGAGCCAAAGGGCTTACGCTGGTCCATTGCGGTTCGGAAGATAAGGCGCAGGATATTGCGGGCCTTGTCATTGACAGTGCTTTCGGGCACCTCACCTTTCCTTATCATCTCCAGATAGGGGTCGGCGAGATAATAGTCATTGTAGCCGAACTGGCTCTCGCTCGTGAGTCCGTTGGTGTAGGAGCCCATCTCTATGTCGAGGCCGTTGAGCGCTGCCTCCTTAGTGTCGTGCGCTCCGCCCCAGTCGGTGATGACCACACCGTCGAAGCCCCATTCGCCACGCAGGATATCGTTGAGCAGACGCTCATTGTGGCAGCAGTGCTGACCCCAGATCTTGTTGTAGGCACCCATGATCGCCCATGCGCCTCCATCCTGCACCGCCTTCTTGAATGCAGGCAGGTAGATCTCATAGAGAGCGCGGTCGCTCAGGTCTACGTCGACTGTTCCGCGCCATTTCTCCTGATTGTTGAGCGCGAAATGCTTCACGCAGGCAGCCACACCGTTCTTCTGGAGTTCCTTTACGTAAGGCACCACCATCTCGCCAGCGAGATAAGGATCCTCGCCCATATACTCGAAGTTGCGTCCGTTGAGTGGAGTACGGTAGATATTCACGCCGGGACCGAGCAGCACGTCTTTCTCACGATAACGAGCCTCCTCGCCGACATTCTTTCCATATAGTGCCGACATCTCCGGATTCCAGGTGGCGGCGAGCGCCGTAAGAGCCGGGAACGCGGTTATGGAGTCATTGGTCCAGCCGGAATACCCCCAGTCGTTCCAGTTGATTTCCGCCCTGACACCGTGCGGGCCATCGCTCATCTACACTTCGGGGATACCGAGTCGTTCCACACCGGCCGATGGAAACTTGCTCTGCGCATGGCAAAGCGCCGCTTTTTCCTCAAGCGTCATACGCGAGAGCTCGTCTTCGACGCGCTCCTCTATAGGCGCGTCGGGATTCAGATATACAGGGGTCTCAGCCTGAACTGCCGAAACGCCGGTTGCCATTGTCATAGCCATCAATAATCCTGTTATATTCTTTTTCATTTTTGTTACTGTTAGTAATACAAATTTCATATAAGAAAGTTGTTGTTGAAAACTATTTAGAGCGCGGGAGGCTATTGATTGTAAGCCTATCGGTCACGAGACCCGGCGACGTGGCAGTGACAAAAATATCGCCGGAAGTACCGTCGTTCTGCACTATAAGCAGGGCCTTGCCATAGAAGGCCTTACGCCTGTCAGACTTGAAAGGCTCGAGCGATATGGGGGATCCGTTGTCGACTCCGGCATTGAAACCGGCACCCTCCACTGCAAATGTTATCTCGTTTTCCGCAAGCGGACAGAGAATACCGTCCTTGTCAACGACCTCCACCGTCACATAACTGAGGTCGCTGCCGTCGGCATTTATCTCCCTGCGGTCCGGAGTGAGCCTTACGGCATATGGTGCAGATGCCGTGCGCACGGTGTCGCGTGCCACTTCCCTGCCATCCTTACGGCTCACCGCAGTAAGTTCGCCGGGGGTGAACGGGACCCTCCACATCACATGATAGTTTTTGCCGTCGGGCTTTCTTACGCCGAGACTCTCGCCGTTAAGGAACAATTCGACCTCGTCGGCATTGTTGAAATATGCCCACATGTCCACGTCCTCGCCTTCCTTCCAGTTCCAGTGGGGGAAGAGATGGAGCACGTCGATATCCGGACGCCAACGGCTCTGATACATGTAATAAGAGTCTTTAGGGAATCCAGCCAGATCCACTATGCCGAAATATGAGCTACGCGCAGGCCAACCGTAAGGAGTCGGCTCGCCGAGATAGTCAAATCCGGTCCATACGAACTGCCCCATGATGAAATCATTGTCTTCCACATGGCGCATGGTACCCTCGTGGGTATTGCCCCAGGGTACATGACAGTTGTCGTAGGAAGAACAGGAGAACGACGGATCATAGAACGGCTTGTCCCACCGTTCAGGCCAGATATACATACTGTCGGAAGGCATGCGGTAATAGCCGCGAGTCTGGAGAGCGGATACGCTTTCCGTCACTATAAACGGTTTACCCGGGAAATTGGATGGCACATCCTTAAACCAGTCGTCGTGGTAATTGAAACCGATTATGTCGAGGGCACCCGAGCGGAAGAGGTGGTTGCCCGGATCAGGCTCGTTGCATCCTGCCGTCACGGGGCGCGTGGGATCAAGACTACGAGTCATGTCTGCAAGTTTCTTGGTCAGCAGCGAGTTGACCGAAAGGGAATCCCCCTCGGCAGCAAGCATATCCTTGCCGTGGCCGAAGTTGAGAATAAGGTTGGCCTGCTCAAGCGATAGAGTGTCGGCCTTTGCATCGCTCCACTGCTCGAGCACCTCATTGCCTATGCTCCAGATGATGATCGACGGATGATTGCGGTCACGCACCACGAGGTCGCGCAGGTCCTTCTCATGCCATTCGGGGAAATAGCGGGCGTAGTCATGCGATGTCTTCTGCTTCCTCCACATGTCGAAAGTCTCGTCCATCACCATTATTCCCATAGAGTCGCAAAGTTCAAGGAGTTCCGGAGCAGGAGGATTGTGCGAGCTTCTTACCGCATTCGTTCCCATAGCCTTCAGTATGCGCAACTGACGCTCTATGGCCGCCTTGTTGACCACGGCACCCAGCGCGCCGGCATCATGATGGAGACAGACGCCATTGATCTTCATTCGTTCTCCATTGAGCGCGAAACCCTTGCGGGCATCAAACTCAAGACGGCGCAGACCGGTACGGAGCGTGTACTCGTCGATTGTCCTGCCGTCACGGATGATGCGCATCTTCACCTTATAGAGATTCGGAGCGCGCACACTCCAGAGGTCGGGATCGGACACGGTCACTGGAGATTCCAGCGTCACTGTCTGCCCTGCCTTTACGCTGAAAGAACTGTTGGCCGAAGCCACAGCCTTGCCGTCGGGTGATATTATTTCCGTGATAAGTCGGGCTTTGCAGTCTTTGGCACTGCTGTTTTCAATATCGGTGATGACCGTAAGGTCGGCCTTCCTCGCAGTTACTGAGTCCTGGCGAACAAACACGCCCCACATGGCCACGTGCACGGGGTCAACGGCGCGAAGCCAGACATGACGGTATATGCCGCAGCCGCTATACCAGCGGGAGTTGGGCTGCTCCGCATTGTCGACACGCACGGCCACAGTATTCTCGCCGTCCGGCTTAAGCCATGGGGTTATGTCGTAGCTGAAAGAGGCATATCCATAAGGACGGGTTCCAAGTTCGTGACCGTTGATAAAGACCGTGGCGTTCATGTAGGCTCCATCGAAATCGATGTAGACCTGCTTGCCGCGCATAGACGGAGACAAGCGGAACGTCTTGCGATACCAGCCCACACCTCCGGGGAGCGCGCCGCCACCCGTACCGCTCGGATTGGACTCGCTGAAGTTGCCTTCTATAGCCCAGTCGTGCGGAAGATTGAGCTTGCGCCAGGAAGAGTCGTCGTAGCCGGGCACGGACATTTCCGGAGAGTCGGAGAGTGAGAATCTCCAGCCTTCATCGAATGATACCGCCCGACTATCGGTTTTGGCAGCCACCGTCACGGTGGCTGCCAATACGACTGCAATTGAAACAAAGTACCTGAAAATTGATTTAACGTTTAATCCACAATTCATAATGCACATTCTTTTTTATTGCATGATTCATGATGCACCAACGCACATCTCGGACCGAAATGCCGACGTAAGACACATCATTTCATCCTATGCATTATAGAGTCATAGTTTTATCTCGATGCGCTGACCGGAATAAGTCACCTCGGTTCCCTTTACATCTCTTGAATATCCTACGGGATGCTCGGGAGATACCTTCACGATATTGAACCTGCGGGTCTTGAGCATGCCGGGGAACTCACCCTTGCGCTCTCCGATGGTCACGGTGCCGGAGGCATTGTCATAACTTACGGGAATCATCGAGTAGGCACCCTTCTCGTAGTTATAGTTGAGGTTCTCATCCTCGTAGATGGTAAACTCACCGTCAGCACCGGCATAGACATAGAGGTCGATCACGTCAGCCGGTTTCTCGTCGGTATACTGCATGGCAGGACCGAAAGGCACGATGGCGCCGGAACGCACGAAGAGGGGAAGCTGCTCGTAGGGGGCATTGACCTCCTTGATCTCCCCGCCCTTCGACATGATCTTGCCGGTATAGAAGTCATACCATTCGGCACCCTGCGGGAAGTAGACCTTGCGAGCGCGCGCGCCATATTCATAGACCGGAGCCACAAGGAAGGCGGGACCGAACATGTATTCGTCCTGAACGCCGCGTGTGGCCTTGTCGGCGGTGAAGTCCATCACCACAGGGCGCATCACGGTATAGTCGTCGAAATATGTCATGCCGGCCAGTGAGTAGATGTAGGGCATGAGGT
>X108_Striped_Desert_Hamster__coassemble_175_pt1 | contig 16389 bp, 13 predicted proteins | sample X108_Striped_Desert_Hamster__metabat2_low_PE_001 | metagenome-assembled genome bin X108_Striped_Desert_Hamster | reverse complement strand
ATCCTCGCCGCACCGCTCTGCCTCGACCTCGTGCTTCTGAGCGACCTCGCAGCCCGTGCCGGCCGTCATGGCATCCAGCGCTTCCTGAGCTTCTTCCTCAAGAGCCCGATGCATGACTACACAAAGGGTGAAGTGCCTGTAAACCACCTTTTCCAGCAGTATGTAATGCTGAAAAACGCCATCCGTGAGATGGGCGGTTACGAGGCCGACGAGGAAATTGATTGAAAGCTTTTTCCAATAGCGGGCTATAGGTAAGCCCGCGAATAGCCGGGACGTCCTTGTGAAAGGGCGTCCTGTTTTTTTATGCGCGACATGATAGATTGGCATGATTCTGCGTTTTTTATAATGAGGACCCTAAAGACCTTGGTAGATCCCCTGATGTCTTTAAAGCCCGTAAGACCCGTCTTTAGGGCCTTAAGTCCTGCAAAAATATAAAAGATCAGAAGATTAAGACAGATATGCGAATAGATATACTGACAGTGCTTCCCGAGATGCTTGAGTCGCCGCTCGGTTGCTCCATACTCAAGCGGGCTCAGGACAAGGGCCTCGTAGAGATTCATGTCCATAACCTGCGCGACTATACCACCAACAGGCACCGCAAGGTAGATGACTATCCTTTCGGGGGCGAGGCCGGTATGGTGATGCAGGTGCAGCCGGTAGATGCCTGCATATCGATGCTCAAGGCGGAACGCGACTATGACGAGGTGATTTTCATGACGCCCGACGGCGATCGGTTTGACCAGCCGATGGCTAATGCCCTCTCCATGCTCGATAATATAATAATATTGTGTGGCCATTACAAGGGCATCGACTATAGGATACGGGAGCATCTCATAACAAAGGAAATCACTATTGGCGACTATGTGCTTACTGGAGGTGAACTGCCCGCCGCTTGTGTGGCGGATGCTGTGGTGCGCCTGATCCCCGGAGTCATAGGTGATGAACAGTCAGCCCTTTCAGATTCCTTTCAGGACAGTCTGCTGGCTCCTCCTGTCTATACCCGTCCTGCCGACTATAATGGATGGAAAGTGCCTGAAGTGCTTCTGAGCGGACATGAGGCTAAGATCGCGCAATGGCGCCTTGATCAGGCTATGGAGCGTACGAGGAGGCTAAGGCCGGATCTTCTTAAATGATAATGAAAAACGAGTGAACTATGGATTACGTGATACTTGCTGGAGGGCTTGGATCCCGATTTGTAAAGGAAGGATATGAGTGCCCTAAGCCTATGGTGCCCCTGTTCGGCCGTCCGATGATCGGGGTGCTGATTGAGACACTTATGAAATGTGGCGCAGACCATATATATGTAGGGGCCAATGCCCGCATGCCGGAACTGCTCGATTATCTTGATAAACTGAGTGGCGACGGGTTGCCTGTTGTCACACGTCCGATCATTACCGATAATTCCTTCTGCACGCTCAAGGCTGCTTCAGAAGGAATCGAAGGTCGCTTTGTGGCTATGACATGCGACGCCATATTTCCCGTGTCCGAGTTTCGGACATATGTCGATACTGTGGCTGATTCTGCCGATGACGAGGCGCTTATGGGCCTTACCCGTTTTGTGGAGGATGAGAGCCCCCTTTACGCTCGACTCTCTGATTCAGGCGAGGTTGTCGACTACAGGTATGGCGGCGAACCTTTCGAGGGCGATGTAATCGTGTCGGCCGGTCTTTACGGCCTGTCGGGAAAAATCATGGATATGGTATCTGTCCTTGGCCTTGAGCCGAAGTCGCTCAGCGACTTCCAGCGTTTGCTTGCCACGGCGTCGCCTGTTAAGGTGATGCCCTATGAGTTTAGTGTCGCCTTTGATGTGGACAACACGCGCGACCGCCTTCATGCCGAAGAGTTCCTGTCATGCCACAATTCCTGAAGAGGATGGCTTCGCGGATAAAAATAGCCGGGGCCCGGACTGATGTCCGAGCCCCGGCTGATATATAGTTATTAGGATTAGGGGAGTGCGTCTTGGCCGGGAGAGATATATGGCAATTTCTGAGGAGAGAAAGTGTTTTTCAGTATAGTAAGACAGATTAAGATGGAATCGTGTGGTATAGTGTGGTATATGTGTCTGCCTTGACGCCAAGTATTATTATGTTTAATTCAAAAATTTCGATATGGTCAGACTGATGGTATGCTTAGCGGTAGTCTTTCAGAGTCTCCTGTAGGCGCTTGCGTGCGAAGTAAATGCGGCTCTTCACTGTGCCGAGGGGGAGATTCATGTGCTCCGCGATTTCGGAATACTTGTAGCCTGCCACATACATTGTGAACGGCACCTTGTATTCGTCGGTAAACTCGTTGATGGCCTTGGTTATCTCCTTGGTGGCATATGTGCCTTCGGGGGTCTCCAGTCCTGACTCCTGCGAGAGGTTGAGGTGATAGAGGTCTTCGGTGGTGTCGACGATAGTAGCGCTGCGCACCTGTCTTCTGTAATTGTTGATGAAGATATTACGCATGATGGTAAGTACCCATCCCTTGAAGTTTACATTGTCGACGTATTTCGATTCATTGTCAAGAACCTTGAGAGTAGTGTCCTGTACGAGGTCTTGCGCTGCTTCGCGGTTGGCTGTAAGCTGAAAAGCGAAGTTCATAAGGTTTCCCTGCAATCCGAGAAGCTTAGTCTTAAAGGTACTCATGTCTGCCATAATAGAATCGTTTTAGGTGGTCTGCGTTCTTTAGGGAAGTCTTCCCTTCTGTCGGCAATCCGGGGTTGTTTTTATGACTTTATAACAATAGCGGAAAGCAACTTTATCATGGCGCTTATCGTGCTGAAACGCAGTGTATCACGTTTGATTCTTTTTTGAAACAAAAACAACATATTATTGTCGTAAAAGTTCAGTACGGAGTCGTAAAAATGTGCTCAAACAGCGATTTTTTTATGTCGGACAGCATAAAAAAGCCCCTTTTCGGGATAAATATATAATTGTTGTTAAAGTGATGTTACAATTTTTTGTAACATGGCTTTATAGCCTTTTTAGGCCCGAAGGAAAAGGTGAGAATGGCAGACGAAAAGTGACGGGATGCTGGGTTGGTTAAGGCTATTTTTGTGGTCATTCACATTTTTTTAGACTCTTCTTTAGTTTTTTCGCATATATTTGATTAATTTTGCATCGGCGTATGTCTGCGCCTGAGAGAAAACGCGCCCGGTCTACGGATTCCGATTCGGGTACCGACGCATAAAATTCGACAGATTAGTGAGTAGTTTTTCCAAAAAGGCCGCATACTGGTTTAAGCGGTGTGCCAATATCCCGTTGCTTCTCATAGGAGTCTTCTTCGTGGGCATTCTTTTGCTCAACGATGATGCCTCTTTCAGCCGCAGTGTGGAGTTTGAGCATGAGATAATGCGCCTGCGCAAGGAGATAAAGGAAAACAACGACTCTGCCGATTATTACCGAAGTCGTCGTCTCGCCATAGAAAGGGGTGACGAGGAACTTGAATTTCTGGCCCGTGAGCAGTATCATATGAAGCGTCCGTCAGAAGACGTATTCCTGCTGGTCCCTACAGCCAAATAATATGCCCCATGAGTAAATCCATGCATAAGGATATCTCCGGTACAGGAGAGGATCTTGAGAAAAGAAGAAAATATGTGGAGACTGCAGCCTCTGTCGGTCTTCTGCTGGTGCTTGCCGCCATGGTCGCGCCTTTTGTGCAGGGCCTTTTTGGCTCGTCGCTGCAGTGGGCGAGGTGGGTTTATGCCGCCGGTGCCCTAATGTATACTGTGGCTCGGGTCATAAATGTCAACGCGCCTTCCGACTCGCTACGTCTCCGGCGCCTGCGTCGTCTTGAGTTCTGGGCCGGAATGTGTTTCATCATAGGAGGAGCCTTCTGGTTCTATAAGCTTCAGTATTATTCCGGACTCCATGCCGGGCCGATAGCAATAATGCAGCAGACCGTGGCGTTTACCATGGCCGGTGCGATCATTCAGATCGTCGCGAGCTGGATGATAGCCTCGCGCATGAAGAAGGAGGCCCGACAGCGGTAATGCCGCTATCTTGGGTAGCACGCTTCAGGAATATTTGATATATTTAATAAAGTAATCAAGGAGACAATATAATATGCAGGGACGGTTTTTAGCGGTTGATCAGGGTAACTCCTACATCAAGCTCACGCTTCTTTCGGATGGCGCGATGCCTGAGGTGTGCCGTGTGCCGTCGGATGCTGTCGAGGACATGTTTTCCATCGTAGAGCGCTGGAACCCCGATTGCGGAGCATTCTGTTCGGTAGGCCGCATCGATCCCCGTATGGTGGAGTCGTTGCGCATCGCGCTCGACGGAAGACTACTCATCCTGTCGCGCTCCACACGTCTTCCCGTCTCCATCGACTATGCTACGCCTGCAAGCCTTGGTCTCGACCGTGTCGCTCTTGCCGTTGGAGCCGCTTCCCTTTACAAGGGAATGTCTGTGGCGGTTGTCGATGCCGGCACTGCCGTCACCCTTGATGTCGTGGATGAGACTCCGTCGTTCCGCGGCGGAAGGATAACGGCAGGCGTTTCCCTGCGTTTCGACGCCCTTAACCGGCATACTGCCGCCCTGCCCCTTGTCGGTGTGGAAGGTCCGGTGCCGATGGCCGGCTATTCCACCGATACTGCCCTACGCTCCGGTGTGGTGCTTGGACTTGCCGATGAAATCACAGAGACATTCAATCAATATAATAAATCTTTCGGATGCAGCCGTCTCGTGCTGACCGGCGGTGACGCCGCGACGCTCTATGGCCACATCTCATCACGCATACCCGCCGACCACGTCCCTGACTTGATGGCGCGTGGTCTGCTTCACATCTACAACCACAATGAAATCTACAGCTAAGTTATTCTGCGCGCTTGTCGCAATCCTTTCATTTATAGGCGAGGCCCGGGCCGATGTCAATACTCCATACTCCATGTACGGCTACGGAGTGATCGGTGACCGTGCCACATCCAAGCAGCGCCAGATGGGCGGTGTAGGTTATGCGATGCAATCCGGACGCCAGATCAATGCCATGAACCCTGCTTCATATGCATGCATCGACTCGCTCACGTTTCTCTGGGACATGGGGGCAGACATGGCCATGCAGTGGAGCAAGGACCAGTCGGACAAGAGCCGCACTTTCGGTGGCGGTCTTGACTATGTCACCATGCAGTTCCCCCTGTCGAAATACATGGGTATGTCGATTGGTATGGTACCGGTGACTCAGGTTGGTTATTCGTTTGGCAACGATATCAAGTTTGGCGCGCGTAGTAATCAGGGTAGCGGTGGCATCAATCAGGCTTATGCCGGCTTAAGCGGCAAGATAGGAGGTTTCTCGGTCGGTGTCAACGTGTCTTATGAATTTGGTACGATCCAGAACGATGTGTTTGCCACTCCTGCCACATCCGGACAGTCTCTCTTCGAGCATATCATGCAGGTGCGCGACTGGAACGTGCTTGCCGGAGTGCAATACAATCAGCCGATTGGCAAGAACAACTCTTTGACATTCGGCGCAACTTATGCTCCTAAGAAATCATTCCACGGTAATACTTGGCTCACTCTGCAGGATGTCAATTCCGATAGCCGTCCCGACACTATCGCGGTGTCAAAGATGAAAGACCGCTACTATTCTCCGCAGACTCTGGGAGTAGGTGTCGCGTTCACCCATGAGCGTGTCCGCCGCGTAGTGGTTGAGGCTGACTTCACATGGCAGCAGTGGTCCAAGGCTACATTCTCAAGCCTGGTTGACGATGCAGGTCAGGTGGTTTTTGAAGGCATGAGGTTCAACGACCGCCGCAAGTTTGCTGTCGGTGCTGAATATACCCACAACGTAAGAGGCAGTTATCTGGAGAGAATGCCGTTCCGTCTCGGTGGATTCTATACGCAGGATTATCTGAAGATCAACGGAAATTCGGTCAAGGAATATGGCGTGTCGCTCGGTACCGCGTTTACCGCGCCTCAGGGCAAGACGATGATCAACTTCGGCCTTGAATGGAGGCATCGTCAGGCAACTCCCGTCAAGATGCTGACAGAGAATTATTTCAATGTCATGATTGGTGTCAACTTCAATGAACTCTGGTTCTATAAACGCAAGATCAATTAATCTGGTTTTCATGTCGGGTGGTGCCGGGTAGCGGATTTATTCATATGGACAGTGGCGTATTCAGGTTTTCCGGTATAGCGGTCGCGATTCTTATGGCGGTCACGGTCGGCATGTCTGGATGCAAGGAGGATGGCAAACTCGGTGTAGCCACCAGGATTGATCCGGCCCGCATGCCCTCTATGTCGACAGTCAACGTCGCTACTCTTATCTCTGACTCGGGAATAACCCAATACAAGATTGTCTCGCCTCTCTGGAATGTCTATGATGAGGTAGATACTCCGTATTGGAGTTTTCCGAAAGGCATCTACCTTCAGAAATTCGATCCCGACTTTAACGTTATAGCATCTGTGGCAGCAGATTCGGCAAAGTTTTTCAGGCTCCAGAATCTGTGGCGACTTGACGGCAATGTGGAGTTGACAAAGGTTCCCGGAGAACTGTTTCTTACCCAGCAACTCTTCTGGGACCAGCGTCGCAACAGGCTCTACAGCGACTCCTTCATACACATAGAGACTCCGGAACGGATGCTTGAGGGACACGGATTTGTAAGCAACGACCGCCTGACGAAATACTCGATCATAAGGCCCACGGGCATCTTCCCCGTACCGAAAGACGCCCGTTAGTCCCTCAAAGAATAATTCAAAATTCACAATTCCCAATTTAATAAGGCATGTCATTCAGTGTAGCGCTAATATTGACGATAATTGCGGTTATGTTTTCCGCGCTTTTCTCCGGAATGGAGATTGCCTACGTACAGTCTAATAAGGTGCGTATGCAGATCGATGGATCCAGAGGAGGGATTGTCGACCGGATAATATGCGGGTTTACCAGAAATGAGGATATGTTTATTTCCTCTCTTCTTGTAGGCAATAATGTCGTGCTGGTCATCTATGGAATTACGCTTTCCGCACTGATCAATCCGGTATTGGAGAGATGGTTTAACAATTCCGAGGCAATGGTGCTGATTGTCAACACCGTATTCTCCACGCTTGTGATATTGCTTTGCGGAGAGTTCGTGCCGAAGACTACCTTCCGCATCAATCCCAACTTCATGATGCGCATGTTCGCCCTTCCGCTCTATGTCATATACCTGATACTCTATCCGATATCCAAATTTACCTCTATCATTACCAAAGGCATGATGAGTCTTTTTGGCATCAAGGAGAATAAGGTCGACGCCTCTCTTATCACTATGGAGCAGCTCGACGATTACCTTGAGGAGTCGCTCCACGGCACCCCGGAAGCCCGTCAGGAGGTGGAGAATGAGGTGAAGATCTTCCGTAATGCTATTGACTTCAAGGATACGATAATAGGAGAGTGCATGCGTCCGCGCAACGAGATAATAGCAGTGGAGAGGGATACGACCGGCCGTGCTGAGTTGATGGCGCTGTTCCAGCGTACCGGTTTATCGAAGATTGTAGTATACCGTGAGGATATCGACGATGTAGTGGGATATATCCATATCTCGGAATTGTTTATTCAGGATGCCGACTGGAAGGCGCATATCAAGCCGGTGATCTTTACTCCGGAGACAATGCTTGCCAATAAGATGATGCGTCGCATGATAGCGGAGAAGAAGTCGCTCTGCATCGTGATCGACGAGTTTGGCGGCACTTCCGGTCTTGCTACACTTGAGGATCTTGTAGAGGAGATATTCGGTGAGATTGAGGATGAACACGATCGTGAGCGTCAGTTATACAGGCGGCTTCCCGACGGCTCTTACGAGTTCTCCGGACGTGCGGAGATAGAGGCTGTCAATGAGGCATTCGGTCTTGACCTAAAGGAGTCGGAGGAATATAATACGATAGCCGGATACATACTGCATTTCACAGAGGCATTGCCGTCGGAAGGTGACACGTTTGATATCGGTAAACTTCGTTTTACAATCAAGCGGATGTCGACCACCAGAATCGAGCAGGTTCAGGCTGTCGATATTACTGATAAGGAGTAAGGATAATTGTTTTATGAGTATTTTGTGCGGGCCATATGGTCCGCGCTTTTATTTTCTGCAAGGTGGTAGCGCGTTATCAGGTTTTCATGTGTTGTTTTGCTATGTGTTAAAAATGGTTTTCAGTTTTTTCTTAAATGTTAAATTTTGTTACGGGGGGGGTAATTGTTAATGAAATATAATTGATGTATGGTGATTTTAATATAATTTTGCATTCGATGTTAGTGATGCCCTGAGATTTCAGGGCGCAATTATGAGTTGATGATTCTGCATAGACTATAGTAACTAATTAATTATATAAACTAACCAGCATCAATTATGAACTACCGCAAGGAAAGTTCAGGGTTTGCAGGCATATGCCGCAGATTCCTGTTTGTGGCCCTAATGGCAGTGGTGTCGCTCACCGCAGCCGCACAGGGCAAGTCGGTGTCAGGTAAAGTGACAGATCAGAATGGTGAGCCGATGATTGGCGTTACCGTTATTGTCAAGGGCACTACCAATGGTACCGCAACTGACTTTGATGGCGCATATGCGCTCAACAATGTCGCAGGTAACGCTACTCTCGTATTCAGCTACGTAGGCTGTGTGACTCAGGAAGTCAAGGTAGCAGGTAAAAATGTAATCAATGTTGTCCTTAAGGAAGACTCCGCTGTCCTTGATGACCTCGTGGTTGTCGGCTACGGTGTGCAGAAGAAAAGCGACGTTACCGGCGCCCTCAGCCATATCAGCGCTGAGGAACTTGAAAGCCGTCCGGTAAGCAACGCTTTCGAAGCCCTTCAGGGTAAGGCTGCCGGTGTCGACATCACATCTGCTGAGCGTCCCGGTACAATCGGTTCAATCCGCATCCGTGGTGAACGTTCTCTTACAGCATCCAACGACCCTCTTTATGTGGTGGACGGCGTGCCCATCATGTCGGCATCAGGTATCGAGACCATCAACCCTCGCGATATCGAATCTATCGACATTCTTAAGGATGCCTCGGCGACTGCCATCTACGGTTCCCGTGGTGCCAACGGAGTCGTGATCATCACGACAAAGCAGGGCAAGACAGGACAGTTCTCGCTTAACTACGCCGGTTCGGTGACATGGCAGAACCTCGTTGACCGTAGCCCTTCCATGACCGCGGCTGAGCTTATCGACTACCGCCGTTGGGCCGCGTACAACGATGACCCGACAAAATACGCCGATCCCCGCAATCCTACCAAGGAGAGCGACGCCCTTCTCTTCGGCTCGATCGACGACCCTACAGGCTACAACAATATCATGAACGGCTGGCAGTCCGGCAGCTGGAATCCCGCTGACGTATATGACTACAACTGGACAGATCAGGCTACCAAGACTGGCTTCATTCAGGAGCACACTGTGAGCGCTTCGGGCGGTGTCGATAAAATGAACGCCTACGGCTCTATCAGCTACCTTGACAACAAGGGTACTCAGAAAGGTCAGCGCTATAACCGCTACACCGCGCGTGTGGGCTTGAACCTCAACGTGGTGAAGTGGCTTACCTTCAGCCTCTCGCTCAACGGATCCCGCGAGTTCCAGGAATACGGTATGTCTAAGACCTACGCGCCTTCGTCTACCAATTCCTCCGCTGCGATCTATGAACTCTACAAGCGTGGCTATCGCTGGGCTCAGCCTTACAATGCAGACGGCGAACGTATCAAGTATCCAGGTGGCGACAACCAGTGCTTTAACCCGATCGATGAATGGGAACACAATATCTCCGAACGCGAGACCTTCCGTTTCCTCGGAAATTTCTCCGCTACACTTCACTTGGGTGAGATCTGGAAACCCCTCAAGGGTCTTGACTATAAGTTTTCTTTCGGTCCCGACTACCGTCACTACCGTCTCGGCAACTTCATCGATACCGAATCCGCCTACAGATGGATGAGCGGCGGTAAGAACGAGGCCAAGTGGGAGACACGTCGCGACTTCTCATGGACCCTCGACAACATGATTACCTACAACAATACTTTTGCTGATAAGCACAACGTAGGTCTGACTTTGCTTCAGACCGCGTCCAAGTGGAACTACGAGGATGCATCCATGAAGTTGAGCGGTCTTGAGCAGAACATGTATCTCTGGAACGCGATGGGTTCACTCGACATCAAGAAGGAGGAGAACGGCGCAGGCATGAGCACCGGAATCACTGAGCGTCAGCTTGAATCATACATGATCCGCGTGAACTACGGTTTCGACAACCGTTACCTTCTGACTGCATCGGCTCGTTGGGATGGTGCTTCGCAGCTCTCAGCAGGCCGCAAGTGGGCGTTCTTCCCCTCTATGTCGCTCGGTTGGAGAATCCAGCAGGAATCGTTCCTCCGCGAGGTGGCATGGCTCAACGACCTTAAGATCCGCGCAGGTGTGGGTACGACAGGTAACTCGGCTATCGCTCCCTATTCTACACTCGGCAAACTTCAGTCAATCTTCATTCCTACCGGCAACGGCTATGATAAGGTTTATCTTCTCAATGACCCCGCATATGTTAAGGATCCCCTCGTGATGGCCAATCAGGAGGTAGGTTGGGAAAAGACCACACAGTGGAACGTCGGTATCGACTACGGTTTCCTCAACGGCCGCATCAACGGTAGTTTCGAGGTTTATTTCTCAAAGACTTCCGATCTTCTTCTCAAGATGTCCGTGCCTACTGCCAGCGGTTATGCTTCAACTATCGCCAACATAGGCAAGACCTCCAACAAGGGCTTTGAGTTTACTATCAATGCTATTCCGGTCGAGACTCGCGACTTTACATGGAACACTTCGTTCAATATCGGCTGGCAGAAGGACCGCATCGATGAACTTTCCAACGGTAAGGAAGACGATATCGCCAACGCATGGTTTATCGGTCAGCAGATCGGTGTATGGTATGACTATGCGACCGACGGCCTCTGGCAGGACACTCCTGAGGATCGTGAGGAGATGGCAAAGTGGAAAGGCTATAACTTCAAGCCCGGTATGGTCAAGCCTGTCGACCAGAATGGAGATTACAATATGGACGACAAGGACCGCGTGATTGTGGGACACAGGCGCCCGTCGACCACCGCAGGCTGGACCAATACATTCACTTACAAGGGTATTGACCTGAGTTTCATGCTCTACGGCCGTTTCAACTATACAGTTCATGCTCCTCAGTTCCTTACCGGCTACGGAAACCTTGGCACTGCTGTTGACTACTGGACTCCCGACAACACAGACGCTGAATTCCAGATGCCTATCTTCACTGGTAGCGTACAGAACAATACAAAGGACCTTTTCGCAAGCCAGCTGGGCTATAAGAAGGCAAACCTTATCCGCATGCGCAACATCGCGATCGGCTATACACTCCCGAGCCGTCTGCTCGAGAAGGTTGATCTGAAGCATCTGAAGGTATATGGTCAGGTTATCAATCCGTTCGACCTTCTGCAGTCTGTCAAAGGTGTTGACCTCGACACCGGCAACTCCTACTACAACCGCAGCTGGGTGCTCGGCGTTGAACTCGGTTTCTAATATTTCACCATAAAACAGAATTCTTAAAATGAACTTCAATAAATATATAGCAGCCGGTCTTGTCGCAGCCACTGCAGCAGGTTTTACATCCTGCTCCAGCGACTTTCTTGATGAGCATTACACCACCGGCTTTTCAACAGATTATCTGAAGACACCCGACGGACTGCGGTCGCTGACACTGGCTCTTTACGGCCAACTGCGCTGGGTCGGAGGATATGAATCGCAGGGCTACAACGCCTTCATGGGCGGTACCGACGAGTTCGGCCTCGGCACTGACCAGTGCAACGAGATGTGGAATACCTATGACGTGCGTATGGCTCCCCTCTGGGCCACCGTCAACGGCAATACCGGTAAGAACTCCGACATCTGGGATCAGGTGTATTTCGGAATCGCGTCTGCCAACGAGATCTTGGACACTGTCGACAAGACAGAAGGTCTTGACGACGCTACCCGCAAACTTTGCCTCGCTCATGCGTATTTCATGAGAGGCTACAGCTACTACATTCTGACCTCGCAGTTCGGACACTGCGCGCTGCAGACTGAAAAAGTAATCGGCGTGGCACGCCACTTTGAGAATACTACACCTCAGCAGTGCTGGGAGCAGGTGATTTCCGACCTCAGGAACGCGTACGACCTTTTTGATGGCGAGACCAACACCATGGCCGGTCCGGGCGTAAGCTGGACAAAGGCTACCGCCGCCCACTTCCTTGCCAAGGCTTGCCTTTTCGCGGCATCCGAGCGCAACGATGACTGGAACGCCGAATTTAAGGATAAGTATCTGAAAGAAGGTCTTGAGGCTGCTAATTATACCATTTCGGCCCGCAGCCTTGAGAATAACGTAATCGATGTTTACGGCAACTGGACCGGTGTCAACTGCCCGATTGAGCAGAGCAGCGAACTCCTTCTCGTCTGCGCGCAGGACGATAATTATTCCGGACGTACCGCATGCCGTAACCCGGGTGCGTTCTTCAATCCGCAGTTCTCTAACTTCGCCAACACCACTCTCGGTGGCGAGCGTGGCTGTGTAACCGGCGGAAAGGACTTCCAGCGTTTCCGTCCTACCGAGTACACTCTCTCTGTATTCGACAATGTCAACGACTCCCGTCTCTGGAAATCATTTGCTACAGTATATGGTACCGCTGTTGATTATAAGGGTGATGCTGAGAAAGGCATCGATCCGGTCAAGATTGGTGAGCCTTCCGTTGTGTTCATCATCAACAAGAAAGACGAGCATGCCTATGACTCGTTTGTGTTCGGTGCCAAGCGTTATCAGCCTGAGGCTAACTTCGTCGATGTTGCCGGCCGTCTTCCCGAAGGAGGCAGGGTGCAGAAACAGGACGGAGAGTCGACATTCGGCCCTGCCAACCAGAAGGTGCTCAACTCTTGGATCCTTTATAAGAACGGAGAGTATGTAGGCCGTGATTTCGGCAACTTCGCTACGGGCGTTATGGGTACTCAGGGCAACAATATGTTCCCCGGCATAAGCAAGCACACATGTGGCTATCTTAATGCTTATGCAGGTGACCTCGGCTCGCGCGACCTTATCCTTGCCCGTCTTGCTGAGACCTATCTTGTAAGGGCAGAGATCAAGGTTCGTCTCAACGACTATGATGGCGCTAAGGAGGATATCAACGTACTCCGCAAGCGTGGTGCATGGCATGTGGGTGAGAACCGCAGCTATTATGTCGACGGTTGCTACGCTGCCGCTGCGAAGAACCCCAATATCATCGATGCCGGCAAGAACACTGCAAAGCGTACTGCAGCCAACGATGGCTGGAACCTCGGTGTTAACTCATATTATCTGTCTAACCCCGGTCTTGAGGTGTCTTATGCTTCTACAGAGAATGTGATGACCGACTGGACATGGGACCGACTTCCGGCAGAAGACGAGGCAATCCTTCAGAGAATCGGCGTGTCAGGTGATCGTCAGGCTCGTGCCATCAACTTCATCCTCAACGAGCACACCCGTGAGCTTTGTGGCGAGATGGTGCGCTGGGAAAACCTTTCCCGTACGAAACTCATTGAGACTCGTGCAAGAAAGCTTAACAGCGACATCACTAACTTTGATCCGAAAAAGCACTATGTTCGCCCGATACCTCAGGCATTCATAGATATGCTCCAGCATGCCGACGGCACCAACCTTAACGATGCCGAGAAGACAGCATGGCAGAACCCCGGTTACGTTTCCGCAAGCGATACCGACGTGAAGTGAGATTGAAGTCTCGCCCCTGGCTATTGATAATAGCAATATTACATTAATGATAAAAGGCGCGTCCCCCACGGGATGCGCCTTTGTTTATTCCGATTATTTTATTAATTTTGCAAAAATATGATTTGATATGGAAAAGGATACTTATATAAGGTTTGACTGGGCGATGAAGCATATGCTTCGCGATAAGGCTAATTTTGATATTCTCGAGGGCTTTGTGTCAGTTTTGCTCGGGGAGGAAGTTAAGATATTGGAATTGCTTGAAAGTGAGTCGAATCAGGAAGACAGTACTGACAAGTTTAACAGAGTTGATATAAAGGCAAAGAATAGTAAAGGCCATCTTATCATTGTAGAGGTGCAGCTGACTCGCCAGTTGTATTATCTGCAACGCATCCTGTATGGTACATGCAAGGCTATAACAGAGCATATAAATGTAGGTGACAAATATGATCAGGTCAAGAAGGTCTATTCTATAAGCATACTCTATTGTGACTTTGGGCGTGGTGATGATTATGTCTATCACGGAGAGACTCGTTTTAAGGGTATTCATACCGGTAATGATTTGTTAGTAAACACAAAAGAAGACGGAGTTATTGTCCAGCATCTTCCGAGAGAGGTATTTCCTGAGTATTATCTCGTGAGGGTGAATGAATATGACAAGATTCCGGAGTCTCCGCTCGACGAGTGGATGACTTATCTGAAGACGGGAAAGGTTAAGGAAGATACTCGCACTCCCGGACTACAGCAGGTTATGGAGAAACTGCGTGTCATGTCTATGTCTGCTGATGAACGGCAAGCATATGATACCCATATGGACAATATAATGGTTCAAAATGATGTGCTTGACACTGCACGAGACGAAGGTCGTGAAGAAGGTCGAGCAGAAGGCCGAGCAGAAGGCCGAGCAGAAGGCCGAGCAGAAGGTCGTGCAGAGGGCCGTGCTGAAGAAAGGAATAACAGTATTCGTATTATGCTTTCGCTTGGAGTTTCGCCTGAAGTGATCGCGCTAAAGTATCAGATACCTGTATCTGTTGTGGAGAAACTGGCTGAAATTTGATATACCATGAAGTGTATTAAACTTCATTGGCGACTTTGTGTTTTCTAAGGAATGTGGCTGCATGTCTTTGACATGTAGCTTCGTATTTTTAAGGACGTGTAACAAATTTTAAACAAAAATGTTTTAAAATATCTTAAGTATTTTTTGTAGGTATCAAAAAAAAATCCTAATTTTGCCGATGAAAACTATCTGCTAAACGAAAATCTATCTTCCACGGTCCATTTATTGGACTATTATAAATGTATATAATGAACGAAAACACTTCTTTTCAGGATTCGGTCCTCGGCATGCAAGGCAATCTTTTGTCGTTTGCGCTAAAGCTCACCCTGAATAGGGAGGAGGCTGAAGACCTTGTGCAGGATACCACCCTCAAGGCACTAAACAATGAAGACAAGTTCGTGGCAAATGCCAATTTCAAAGGCTGGATGCTCACGATCATGCGCAACATATTCATCAATAATTATCGTAAGAATACTCGGGAGAACACGGTCATCGACTCTTCCGAAGACTGTTACCATCTCAATTTGTCGCAGGATTCCGGCATTGGAACGCCTGAGACCAGTTACGCGATGCAGGAAATCTCAAACATCCTTGCCGGTTTTGCGCCCGACTACCGAAAGCCATTCTCCATGCATGTAGCCGGATATAAGTATGAGGAGATTTCCGAAAAACTCAACATGCCCCTCGGCACAGTGAAATCGCGCATATTCTTCACCCGCAAGCGTCTCAGGGAGATCCTTAAGGACTACCGATAGCCATATGCATACTTCTCCAGTAAGCATATCTAATAATCGCCATATCCCATCCAAAGGCACATAGAGCATATAAAAGCATAGAGCACATAGAGGAGGCGGATCCCGACCGGGATTCCGCCTCCTCCGCATATCCGCCAGCTATCAAAGCCCGCCCTTCTCCATAAGTCCGCCCTGGCTATCCCCGGCTCCTGCCATAAATCTTCTATCTTGTATCTTGCTATCCCTGGTCATAGCCAAAAATCCCCCGTCGCAGCCAAAAATCCTCCGTTTCAGCCAAAATTTTCACCGAATCGCGAAGCTGTCCCGTTCAAAAGCGCAGCTTTTGCAGCCCGGGCCGCCCCTCCCGGAGCCGCCCCAATCCTTCCATCCCGTATTTTTCCGCCTCCTGCAGCCGCGATTCTGCGCTGATCCCGGCTGAAAATAGATCTGCTTCCGGCCAAAAAAACAAATCTCCCCACCAGACATCTCCGCCGTTCTCCCCATATCGCTATAAACTCCGACCAAGCGTTAACATGCCGAAAGATATTTTAACAAATTTTTATTTCACTGACCGACAGCGACTTGCGCCCGAAAAATTGCAAAAATGTGAAGAAAAAGTTACAGGGACTTGCACACGGCGAAAAAAAGCAGTAATTTTGCATCCGCAATCGGGAAACAACGGGGCACGACGATGAAAGCCCGGCGGTGGAACGGTTGCCGAAAAGATTGAGAACAATGACATGATGCCACAAGACAAGCAGCGCTGAACCGAAAGGTTCAGGGAATTGCAAGAGACAAGGGAACACGAGGAACTCGGGGTTTCCCGTCAAATAAGATTCCATCCGAAAGACGGCCGGGACAAACAAATTTCGAAGATATATATAAAAGATATATAACTAACAACGGAGAGTTTGATCCT
>X108_Striped_Desert_Hamster__coassemble_173_pt1 | contig 16480 bp, 14 predicted proteins | sample X108_Striped_Desert_Hamster__metabat2_low_PE_001 | metagenome-assembled genome bin X108_Striped_Desert_Hamster | reverse complement strand
ACTCCAAGCTGCTCCGGACTTCCGGTGCGCCCGATTATCTCCTCTATATGTTCGATACTAATGGCCTCTACGCCCGACTGGCGTAGCTCGGACATCAGTTCGGCGACGCGGGCCTCGATATCGTCGGCAATCTCCTTGCCATCTGGACGGCGTGAGAAATAGTCGCGCATATTCACTATATAGCTGTTGAGCATGGCGTAGGCATCCTCATCGATAGGATAAAGCGCCCCGAATAAATTCACTGTAATGTTTCTTTTCATTTCTACAGGTTTTTGAAAATTGATGATTCATCGTCCTTGATGAGCGCTACGGAATTGCGGATGCTTTCCCATGCCTCGTCAAGGCAGGCTACAAACTCCTCGCCCTGATCTGTCAGCGCATAATATTTGCGCGGCGGTCCCTGCGTGGATTCCCGCCACTCGTAGCAGAGCAGTCCGTCGTTCTTAAGGCGCGTCAGAAGCGGGTAGAGCGTCCCCTCCACTACTATCAGCTGCGCCTTCTTGAGGCGGGAGATGATGTCGCTCGTGTAGCATGCTTCCCTGCGCAGAAGAAGCATTACGCAATACTCCAGCATTCCTTTCCTCATCTGGGATTTGGCGTTGTCTATATTCATGATTTTAGTTTAAAACAGATCCTGCGGTGCGGACCTGAGGTTTGATGGCGCAAAATTAATAAAAATTATAGTACCTTGCAATACATAGTACTAAAATTCTTAAAATATTTTTGTTTTAGTTTAAGCGTTTAAAGTTTATTTGTTTAGTTAGTCTCTGTATGTATTGATATTGATTATCTCCTCTAATTCAGACATGACTGATAAACTTCTAAACTATTAAACACGGCGGCAAAGCCGCCAATAAACCCCAAATTTTCAAGTTCTAACAGAACTTGCGAAATTTGAGTTTATATTTGCTTATGCCGGGAATTTGTATTATTTTTGCCAACATAAGAAATGAAGATATGAAAAAACTGCTTCTTTTGATTATACTGACAGCAGGGCTGGCGGCACCCGGGCTGATGCTTGCCGAGAACAACGGCGCGAGACTGGAACTTATCGACAAGGAACTCGACCTCGGCAGTTTTCATGCCGTCACACCCCAAAGGGGAATGATACGCTACCGTAACGCAGGCGACGAGCCGCTTGTGCTGACCCGTGTGACGGGTGACTGCGGATGCACGGTAGTGAAATACAGCGACGAACCTCTCCCGCCTGACTCGGTCGGCACCATAAGCGTGCATTTCAACGGGAAAGGGCGGCATCCGGGCAAATTTCGCAAGATGATACGCATCCGCTCCAACTCGACCACCGGCACGGAAGCCGCTTTCGTCTCGGGCGAGATCAAGCGGTCGCTTGTGAAATGATAGATAAGGTTCATGCCGAGAAGTGATAATCCCCGGCTGGCGTTGTGATAACGCTGACCGGGGATAATTATCATAATAGATTGTAGTTGATTATCCCATTGTCTTGACCATCTCAAGTCTCATTCCAAGCGCATTGGCGATTTGGCAGAATATTCCGATTCCCGGCTCTATAAGACCTCTTTCGATTCTTGAAATATAAGTCTTGTTAGTGCCGACCTTTGCCGCAAGTTCAGACTGTGACATCTTTTCCTGCTTCCTCGCCTCCATTACCATCTGCCCCATACAATAGGCATACGCCTCGCGGTGGAACTCCTCACGCTCAGGCGTGCCAATCTTGCCGTATTTCTCATCAAGGATTGCATCAAAACTCCCAATGTCATTTCTTGCTTGCATAATATTCGTTTTTAATCTGAATTGCTTTGTCAATCTCACTTTCGGGCGTCTTCTGCGTCTTCTTTTGAAAACCATTGAACAGCATTACAACGTTGCCCTCATCGAAGATAAAGAACGCTCTGTAAATATTGCCATCGTGGGCGGCTCTTACTTCATAGATGCCATCACGAATGAATTTTACAAACTTTGTGCTCACCCGTTCTTGTATTTTGAGCATGGCAAGCGAATAATCAAACTTCTTTTGCGCCCCCTCGCTCAAAGAACGATAGAACGAAATGAAGTAATCTTTGTAGTATAATATTTGGCGTTCACCTTTCATCCCACAAAGTTACCAAAAGTTTAAATATAAAACAACTTTTTGTAATGTAAAGTTGAAAATATTTTTTCAATCAAGATAAATAAGCCGATTTAAGCCACCTTATCCCATTTTGGAGTGAATGAAGATGGCGAAATATCATTTACCTCACCTGAATTGTTCAACATGAGGACAAAATAAGGACAAAAACAAACAAAGAAAAATCCCAAATCGCTAACTTTCAGCAATTTGAGATTTCAAAAGTGCGCCCGGGGGGACTCGAACCCCCACGTCGCGAGACACTAGATCCTAAGTCTAGCGCGGCTACCAATTACGCCACGGGCGCTTTTGCGAGTGCAAAGTTAGGTATTTTTTTTTAATCGTGCAAGTTTTTTTTAAATCATACAGGGATGGGGCGGTTTTTCTGTTTTCAGAGGAGGGCGGAGACGTCGGCGGAGACATTGATTGTCTTCTGCAGGTCGCGGCGGAGGTTGCGGAGGCAGCGCATGCCGTAGAGCCAGAGAGGTATCGAGAGCGGGAGGAGCGAGAGGAAGATATAACCGAGCCAGCGCCACGGGCATGGACGGTAGACCCACAGGACACGAAGCACCGGAATGCCGGAAAGCGCAATCACTACCCTCGGGTCGCGGCTGTCGGAGAGGTAATCCACAGCGCGGTTGGTCTCGTCAGCCACCTTATGTATCATACGGGTGTCGAATCCTACCACATAATAACGGAAATAGGAACGCAGGGGATTGCGCGAACGGTTGAGAACGGCAAGAAGCATGCGGCATTCCTCCGACACGACCTCCAGCATGCGTCGGCCACGACCGGTATCGATATCGTGGATGATGACCTCCTTGAGAGGCACGAAACGGTCGCTGCGCAGACCGAGAAGGCTCCTGAAGAAGTTCTTGTAGCGGTCACCGTCGAACACTGACGAGTCGTTCATCGCCTTCCACGTCACGTATGCGCCGAGGGGCGCGAGCACGAACGTGGACAGCCATATGCCCATCTCCACAGGCCAGCGGCCGTCGCGGGCAAGTTTATAGCCTGTATTGTCGAAGATATAATAGATGAGGAAGAGGAAAATAGAGACCACAAGCGGAGTGCCGAGACCACCCTTGCGGATGATGGCGCCGAGAGGCGCACCTATGAAGAAGAATATGATACAGGCCACGGATAGAGTATACTTCTTGATAAGCTCTATCTGATGGCGGCGTATGCTCTTCTTCTCCTCCTGCATCGTAAGGCTCCGGAACTCGTTCATGTTCTGATGGTCGCGAGAGACTCCGATCGCCTGCCCTATCAGGCGCGAGGCATCGGCAGGGGGCATCGAACGGAGTACCGAGTCGATGGAAAACGGTCGCGTGGCTTCAGCCATTTCCCGGTCATGCTTCCTGCGCTCCTCTATACGCTCCCGGGCGCGCCGGTCAGCCTCGGTATCACCGGTAGGAACCACATTGTCCATCTGGTAGACAACGGGCAATACCGTAGAGGCATCGCGCAGAAGATCGGCAGAGAAGAGCCTTCCTATCGAGTCAACGCGGTTGCCTATAGAGTCGATGCTATGGTTCAACTGCGAGATATTCTTGCCCACATACTGGTCGCGCATGCCCTGCTCGTCAAGACGGTTGAAATTAGCATCAAACGGTATAAGAATCTGCTTGTCGACAAAAGTCTCTCGACGGAAGGGCACGTTGCGGTCGTTGGTACGCTGCTCACGGAGGTTCTCAAACTGCTCTCCCTGCCATAGATGCAGATAGAGATGGCTCATCTCGGGGGTCATCGCCATACGTGCCGAGTCGGCAAGGAGAATGGTGGCATTATCGCCGTGACTGACATCATATATCATCACGTCGTAGAGCATACCGGTGTCCTTGTTTTTCTCACGCACCAGAAGGTTATAGCCCGGAATCTGGTCATAGAATACATTCTCGGGAATCTCCACCTCGGGCGACTTCTGACGCACTGAGAAGAGAAGAGTCCACATCTTCACCTGAGCCTTGGGGAGGACATTATTCTGGAAGAAGAAGGCTCCCACCGAGAGACAGGCAACCACCACCATGAGGGGGGCCATGACGCGGATGAGTGATATGCCGGAGGCCTTCATGGCCGTAAGCTCGAACTTCTCGCCGAGATTGCCGAAGGTCATGAGCGAGGCGAGAAGGATAGCCAGCGGGAGAGCCATAGGCACCATCGAGAGTCCCGCATAGAAGAAGAGTTCGCCAAGCACCCCCATTCCGAGCCCCTTGCCTACCAGAGTATCGATAAACTTCCAGAGGAACTGCATGAGCACGATAAAGAGCACGATGAAAAAAGTCATCGCGAACAGCGGCAGGAATGTCTGCAGCATGAAGAGATGTAGGCGTTTTATCACTCTCATTTCAAAACTGAGTGCAAAGTTAAAAAATATTCCTCAATGAGTAGGTATTATTCCAATAATTTTTGCTAAATTTGCGATATCTAATCGGGGACACGCACCCCGACTACTCGAATTAGCCCAACAGACTATAAAAAAACATAACCATGACACTTTTTGAAAGACTGACCGCAAAGGCCAAGGAAAATCCGCAGAGGCTCGTACTCCCGGAATCGCTGGAACCCCGCACACTGCAGGCAGCAGAACACATCCTCTCCGAGAAAATCGCACAGGTAATCTTCATCGGCAAGGCTGACGCCATCGCCGCAAAGGCAGCCGAACTCGGACTGAACCATATCAACGAGGCTACCATCTGCGATCCGGACGACGTGGCTTTCACTGAAAAATATGCCGAAATCCTCTGCGAGCTCCGCAAGAAGAAGGGCATGACCATCGACGACGCCCGCTATCAGGTGAAGAATCCCCTCTATCTCGGATGCCTCATGATCAAGGCCGGCGACGCGGACTGCATGGTAGCAGGTGCGCTCAGCCCCACATCGAGCGTGCTCCGCGCCGCATTCCAGGTGCTGAAGACAAAACCGGGCGTGACATGCGTGAGCGGCGCCTTCATCATGCTTCTGCCCGAAGACTGCCCCTATGGCGAGAACAACATGCTCGTCTTCGCCGACTGCGCCGTAGTACCCGATCCTACATCGGAGGAACTCGCACAGATCGCGATCGAGACAGCCAAGACCACAAAGAACATCGCAGGTCTCGACCCCGTAGTGGCAATGCTCAGTTTCTCCACAAAGGGAAGCGCAAGCCACGAGAGAGTAGACAAGGTGATCAAAGCCACAGAACTCGTGCATGAACTGGCACCGGAACTCAAGGTGGACGGCGAGCTGCAGAGCGACGCAGCCATCGTGGAGAGCGTAGGCCGCCAGAAGGCTCCCGACAGCGAAGTGGCAGGACACGCCAACACTCTGGTATTCCCCTCGCTCGAGACCGGCAATATCGCCTACAAACTCGTGCAGCGCATCTCCGGAGCAGGTGCAGTAGGCCCGATCCTTCAGGGACTCGCAGCGCCGGTCAACGACCTGAGCCGCGGCGCTACAGTGGAAGACATCATCAACACAATCATCGTGACCTGCAACCAGTCACTTTCAGAAAAGAAATAAACAGCATACAGACATGAAGATCCTGGTACTGAACTGCGGAAGCAGCAGTGTGAAATACAAGCTTATCGACAGCGTAAGCAAGGAAGTACTCGCAGAAGGCGGCGTGGAGAAGATCGGCCTGCCCGACTCATTCCTCAAATTCAAGCGCCCTGACGGCTCAAAAGAGACCATCACGGTAGAAATGCCCGACGCGAAAGCAGCAGTAGGCAACGTGATAAAGGTGCTTACCGACCCGAAAGAGGGTGTGATCAAGTCGTTTGACGAGATCGACGCCGTAGGCCACCGCGTGGTGCACGGCATGGACAAGTTCAACAAGTCGGTGCTCATCACTCCGGAAGTGATAGAGAAGGTGAAGGAATGCTACACCGTGGCACCCCTCCACAATCCCGCCAATATCGCCGGTATTGAGGCCGTCACAGAACTGATCCCGAGCGTACCTCAAGTAGCGGTGTTTGATACAGCGTTCCACCAGACAATGCCTGACTACGCATACATGTATGCCCTCCCCTACGAGGCTTATGAGAAGTATGGAGTACGCCGCTACGGCTTCCACGGCACCAGCCACCGCTACGTGAGCCGCCGTGCATGCGAATTCCTCGGCCTTGACTACGACAAGTCGCGCATCATCACCTGCCACATCGGCAACGGCGGCAGCATCGCCGCGATCAAGGACGGCAAGTGTGTCGACACATCTATGGGTCTCACCCCGACAGAGGGCCTGATGATGGGCACCCGCGTAGGCGACGTCGATCCGGGTGCACTCGTATATCTCATGAAGGAGATGAACCTTGACGCCGACGGCCTGATGAACCTCATCAACAAGAAGAGCGGCGTGGCCGGAGTGAGCGGCCTGAGCAACGACATGCGCGACATCGAGGCCGGCATCAAGGAAGGCAACGAGCGCGCCCGCCTCGCACTCCAGATGTACGAATACAGAATCCTCAAATACATCGGTGCTTATGCCGCTGTGCTTGGCGGAGCCGACGCGATCGTCTTCACCGGCGGTGTTGGCGAGAACCAGATCAGCACACGCGAGAACATCTGCCGCAAGCTTGCCTTCCTCGGCGTTACACTCAACGAAGAGGCCAACAAGGTTCGCGGCGAGGAAATCGAGATTTCCGGAGCAGACTCCAAGATCCACGTTGTGGTGATCCCGACCGATGAGGAACTGATGATCGCCCAGGACACAGCTGCAATCGTAGGCAAATAACAGTTTGCCTATGCTTGGATTCGTAACCTGGAACGCAGACCCGATACTGTTCTCGCTCGGCCCGTTCGCGGTGAGATGGTACGGACTGATGTTCGTAATTGGATTTTTCACAGGCTACCAGATAGTGGCGGCCATGTTCAAGCATGAAGGGGCTCCCGAGAAATGGCTCGGGACCCTTCTCACTTATCTTGTGGTATGCACGATAGTGGGAGCCAGGCTTGGACATGTGCTCTTCTATGAATGGGACTATTACTCGGCACATCCGGCAGAGATACTGAAGGTGTGGAACGGCGGCCTTGCCAGCCATGGCGGCACCATAGCCATCATCATAGGCATGTGGATATTCTGCAACTTCGTGGCCCACAAGCCCATGAGCTGGGTCATAGACAAGATCGTGGCTCCGGTGGCCCTGACGGGATGCCTCATACGTCTGGGCAACCTTATGAACTCCGAAATATACGGAGGACCTACCGATCTGCCGTGGGGTTTCATATTCGTAAGAAACGGCGAGACCCTCCCCTGCCATCCCACACAGCTCTACGAGGCAGGATGCTATCTGCTCCTCTTCTTCCTGCTGATGTGGATGTACTGGAAGAAGAACGCCGAGGAGCGTCCGTGGCTAATGACCGGTATATTCTTCCTTGTGACGTTCGGATCGCGATTCCTCATAGAATACGTGAAAAACGTACAGGTGGCCTGGGAGGTGCAGATGCGTGCCGACTGGGGTATAAACCAGGGCCAGCTGCTAAGCATTCCGTTCATACTGCTCGGCATAGGACTTATCATCTACGCCATGAAGCGGCCTCGACAGCACTGGCAGTTTCCCAACCGCTTCGCGGATGCCGACGAGAAGAAATAACTATAGAATCCGTCCGGATTCTTTCGGCAGGATTCAAGATGCGACAATAAAAAAAGACCAATCTCACGATTGGTCTTTTTTTGTTACGGTTTATGGATTTTACCGTGATGCTTAATGAACAAAAATCTATCTTCTTTATGATTTTTAAACATTCGACATTGCAGAAATGTTTCAATGCGAATAAATTTTAACAGTTGTTAAAATACTATCCGCGCAAGATCGGGAGCACTCTGTTGAGAGCCGCGATAAACGCGTCGATCTCCGCCATGGTATTGTAGACAGCGAATGAGGCCCTGACAGTGCCAGGCACTCCAAGACGCTCCATGAGGGGCTGCGCGCAGTGGTGGCCTGTGCGCACCGCAATTCCGAGTTTGTCGAGAAGCATTCCGAGATCGTAGGGATGCACTCCGTCGACATCAAAAGATATCACAGCGCTCTTGTGCTCAGATTCTCCGAAGATACGCATTCCCGGTATGGCGCGTAGCCTTTCCTCAGCATATCGTGTAAGTTCAGCCTCATGGGCCGATATATTGTCTATTCCAAGCGCCTCGATAAAGTCAAGCGCCTTGGGAAAGGCACCGATACCTATGTAGTCGGGAGTGCCGGCCTCAAACTTAAACGGAAGATCGGCAAAGGTAGTGCCTGAGAATGAGACGTGGCCTATCATCTCGCCTCCACCCTGATAAGGGGGCATGCGCAGCAGATGCTCTTTCTTGCCATACAGGACTCCGATTCCGGTGGGCCCATACATCTTGTGGGATGAGAAGACATAGAAGTCGCAGTCAAGGTCGGCTACATCCGGACGCATGTGGGGTGAAGCCTGTGCGCCGTCGACCAGTACCGGAACGCCTTTGGAATGCGCATACGCGATGATCTCCTTCACAGGATTGACAGTGCCGAGCACGTTGGAGACATGGCACAAGGAGACCATGCATGTATGCTCATTGAAAAGAGACCTGTACTGATCAAGCAGAAGGTCGCCCCTGTCATCGATATCCACCACCTTTATGCTCAGGTCGGGGCGACGAGTGCAGAGGAGCTGCCAAGGCACTATATTGGAGTGATGCTCCATCACCGTGAGTATTATCTCGCCGTTCTGCGGGAAAAGCGACCCGAACGACGCGGCTACAAGATTGATCGACTCGGTAGTGCCGCGCGTGAAGACGATCTCCTCTATCGAGGATGCCCCGATATAGTCACGCACTCGTCTACGGGCCTCCTCCTGGAGTTCCGTAGCCTCCTGCGAGAGGGTATGCACTCCCCGGTGGACATTGGCCTTGGAATGGCAATAACCGCTTACCACAGCATCTACCACGCTACGCGGTGTCTGCGATGTAGCGGTATTGTCAAGATATATCAGAGGTTTTCCGCCCACCTTGCGGTCAAGGATCGGAAACTCACTCCGGATTTTATCAATATCAATCATAAGTCATCATTTATCAGGGACAGGGAAGCGGACACGACGCGCAAGCCGTCTTCTCGCCGGCAAAACGCCGCTCCACCATGATCTTGAGTCTGTCGCGGAGAGCGGGAAGCGAGATACCGTCGATCACGTCAGACATGAAGGCCTGCTTAAGTATGAAACGAGCCTCAGCCTCGGGAATGCCTCGCGTCATCATATAGAAGAGCTGCTTCTCGTCGAGCTGGCCTATGGCAGTGCCGTGAGAGCACTTCACATCATCGTTGTAAATCTCAAGCTGAGGCTTTGAATACATGCGCGCCTCGGCTGAGCCGACAAGATTGCGACTGGACTGATATGCCTCGGTCTTCGAGGCACCCTCGGCCACATATATGAGTCCGGCGAAAGCACCGACAGCCTGACCGTCGACCACATACTTGAACAGTTCGTCGGTATTGCACTCAGGCACGTCGTGAGAGATTCTGGAATAAGTGTCAAGCCTGCGGGTCTCGTCTTCTATGCCCATGCCGAGCATACGCAGACGGGCATGACGTCCGGCAAAGCGGGTAAAGAACTCGTTGCGTGTATTTCCGTTGTAGAGCGTCATGGCATCGAGAAGCACTTCCGAGTCCTCCTCCTGCCTAAGATAGAGTGCGGAGAGACGCGTGGTGCGCATGGTGCTCTCCTCAAGATCGTAGAAATCAAGGTGACTGCCACGTCCGGCAAACACCTCGACCACCTGAAGCGAGCAGAAATCGACATCCGACCTCTGTGTATGGTCACACATCAGCAGACGCGCCTCGGAGTCCTCCTCCATCACAATGAGAAGACGACGGGCGGACAACAGCGGCGCTCCATTGTGGAAGATGTTGACTATCTGAATAGTTGACTCCACCTTCACGCCGGCCCTTACGCGCACTACCACGCCATCCTGGCAAAGGAGAGTATTGAGTGCCACCACAGGGTTCGACATGTCGGCAAGCGAGCCGTAGTAACGCTCCACGAAATCCGGATTCCTGCGGGCATAGGCCGCGAGCGACATCACGTCGACACCCTCGGGGAGCATGTCGCGGCTACCGGAAGTCTCGGCAAAAGAGTCGTTGACTACCAGAAAGAGAGATGTGGACAACTGCGGCACATCGCAACGGAACGATTCAGAAGGGTTGACATCGATAGGCACGCGGGCCACGTTGATACCGAAGTCCGGGGCAAGAAGACTTTCGAGATCGGTATTCCTGTAATTCTCCGACTTAGGACCTGGCAACGGATTGGCACGCAGGGATTCCGCGGCTGCAGGACGCAGGCGGTTGAGAGCCTGCGGCGCTTTCGAGTCGATCAGGGCGCCATGGTCGCGCCACAGATCGAGATACTGGTCAATCGCGCTCATGGTCATGCCTCCCCTTTGATACTGTCCTGCCTGTCGACCTCTGCCTTGATCCAGTCATATCCCTTCTCCTCGATCTCGAGAGCGAGTTCAGGGCCACCGGTGTAGACGATGCGACCCTTATAAAGCACATGAATCACGTCGGGCTTAATGTAGTCGAGCAGACGCTGATAGTGCGTGATGACGATTGTGGCATTTTCCGGAGTACGCAGTTTGTTGACACCCTCTGCCACTATACGCAGCGCGTCGACATCGAGTCCGGAGTCAGTCTCGTCGAGAATCGACAGCTTGGGCTCAAGCACCGCCATCTGGAAAATCTCGTTGCGTTTCTTCTCACCGCCCGAGAACCCCTCGTTGACGCTTCGCGAAGCCAGTTTATTGTCAAGTTCGACGATAGCCCTCTTCTCACGCATCATCTTGAGGAAATCGGTAGCCACCATGGGGGGCTCGCCGAAATATTTTCTTCTGGCATTGACCGCGGCGCGCATGAAATTCACCATCGACACACCCGGAATCTCCACCGGATACTGGAATCCGAGGAAAAGCCCCTCGTGGCTCCTTACATCGGGGGTCATCTCAAGAAGGTTCTTTCCCATGAATGTGACTTCACCGGAGGTCACGGTATAAGCGGGGTTGCCCGCGAGCACCATGGAGAAAGTAGACTTACCGGAACCGTTGGGTCCCATGATGGCATGCACTTCGCCCGGCTTTACATCGAGGTTGACGCCACGAAGTATTTCCTTGCCGTCGATCTCTGCATGAAGGTCTCTTACTGAAAGCATATTTAGTAGGATGTTATATTTTATTCGTATGTTATATCCAACAATCTGGTTACTGATCCAATTTCGGGTTATCCATATTCATGTCCTGTCAGGCTCCGGTGTGGCCGATGCGGGAATCAGCTTATCTTTCTGGCTTCCCACAGCTGGACCCTCAACACGTAGTCTTCCGCCGACATACACCCGAGCATGGCCGGGGCGAGGCGGATGACCGCGTCGACGGGATTGCCGTCGTCATGACGCGCGCAGTGCATGAGCGGGGAGTCAAACGGGCGACATATCGCAAGGTCAAACAGAAGCGACAGGAACATCAGATACCTCAATAGAGAAAACGCGGCTCCCGCAAGAGAGTTCATCAGACCCACGGGAATCAGCCCCATTATGAGGTTGAGCACTCCGGTCAGAAGCGAGAAGGCAAGTATGCACCCGCTCCACAAGAGACCATAGGACAGCACCGAGAAGAAAAAGGGCCTGGCCACCGGATGATAGAACTGTGGCACCCAGCCGCTCAGCCAGTGCGCGAAGTCGGGACCGAGAGTGCGTGCAGCGACAAGACCGAACACAAAACCGAGAATGCCCGACACCTGGCGTGTCAGGCCTTCGCGATAGCCCCGGAACATGCCGATGAGAGCCACCGCTATAACGAGCAGATGATAAATCGCGTCTCCCATATAAACTGCAAAATTAATAAAATTTTCGGAATTTATTCACTTTTTAGAGCCTCCGATTTGGCTCTGATGTGAAATCTTATTAATTTTGTAGTAATATATGAAGATTCTGGCCGACATCCATACACGCAAGACCGACATCGCGATTTTCCTCTGCTTCCTCTTAGCGGCAGCCCTGCTCGCATGGTCGGCATATGCGGCATGGGTCAATTTCAGAAGCACCCCTCCCTATGTGGACCGCGCCCGCTATCCGGTAATGGGCATCGACAAATCATCGCACAACAGCATGATGAACCTTAAGGCCGCTGCCGCCGACGGGGTGGAGTTCGCATGGATAAAGGCATCGGAAGGAGAGACATTCCGCGACAGGAACTTCAGCCTTAACCACGCAAAGGCGGGAGAGGCCGGCATGATGCGCGGAGCCTATCACTTCTTCCGCTTCGACAAAGAGGGAGTAGAGCAGGCCATCAACCTGCTGACCGCTATTGGCGACAGAAAACTCGAGATGGGAATAGCCATCGACGTAGAATCGTCGGGCAATCCAGAGGGTATCGACCCGGTGACGGTAAGCGAGCGTCTTGGCGCAATGGTAGACTACCTGAACCTAAGGGGATTCGCCCCTACACTCTACTGCAACAGAAAGGACTTCTACAGGTATCTTGACGAGACCTTTCCCGGAAGCGCGCTCTGGATATGCTCCTTCTCCGACGACCTTACAGGCGCCGACTGGTCATTCTGGCAATACAGCCACCACGGATCGGTGAGCGGCATCAGCGGCAACGTGGACCTCAACGTATTCGGCGGTTCACGCAAGGAGTGGACAGACTTCATAACCAAGCAACAATATCAAGGTAAAAAATCCGTTAATTAGACGTGAAAACTCCTAAAGAAATATCCGCATACATAATGCGCATTGCCGCCGGCATGCTGACGGCAGTGACGTGCAGCATATCCGTCACGGCGGCTACGCCCGATAAATATGCAGCATCTTCCATGCTCTCCCAAGGCAACTGGGTGAGGATAGACATTACCAGTCCGGGACTTCAGACACTAAGCCGACAGACACTCAAGAGCTTCGGATTCTCCAATCCGGAGAAAGTGCGCGTCTACGGATATGGAGGCAACATGATACCCGAAGCACTTCGCATCGAACTGCCCGACGACCTGCCGGAAGTGCCGGTGGCAAGAAAAGAGGACGGCAGCATCACCTTTTTCGCTGACGGCATCATATCGCGTCAGGCCGCTTCCAAAGGTGGCCAGATGTCCTATAGCCTTACTATCAATCCGTATAGCGAGACATCATGTTATTTCCTAAGCGACCGCGACAACGAAAGCATGATGCCGGAAGAGGAGGACCTTTCCGACACGAACGGAATGAGCGTGGCCACTACATATACGCATCAGCTTGTGCATGAGGTCGACCTCCTGCAGTGCGGCACGTCGGGTCGTGAATACCTCGGAGAGGATTTCCGCTCCACAAAATCGCAGAAGTTCGATTTCGACCTGCCTGACAACGCCGGAGGCAACGCAAGGATAAGGGTGAGGTTCGGCGCCAACACAAGCGGAGCGCCCAGTTCGATAATGATAAGCGCCAACGGACAGAAACTCCCTGCCACCCCATCCGACCGAATCCCTGCGGTGACATCAAGTTCCTCCTACTATCAGGCGATCTCCACGGTAAAGGAAGCCGCAGAAGCAGGCAACGCCCTTACCGTCGGCATCGAATACACGCAGGGAGGAGTAGTAAGTTTAGCACGTCCGGACTGGATTGAGGTGGAATACACCCGTTCGCTCAGGATGCGCGACTCAAGGCTCGAGTTTCACGTCAACCCCGGCACTCCTACCGCCTACGTGATTGAAGGCGCGACGGAGAACACCATCGTCTGGGACATAACCGAGCCGGGACACGTCAAGGCCGTCAAGGGCGCATACGACGCAGGAGCCGGAACACTGACCATCGGCGTCAGGAAAAAGGGGCTGCACGAATATATCGCGTTCGAGCCATCGGCAAAGGGAGCGACCGTGCCCGGACGAGTAAAGATCGCCAATCAGGACATACACGGACTGCCGACACCCGACATGGTGATAATAACCCCCGACGCATACGCCTCGGTGGCTGAAAAGATCGCCAACCTTCACCGTAATGCCGACGGCATGACGGTACACGTGCTGCAGCCCGAGAAGATATACAATGAATTCTCGAGCGGCAATGCCGACGTATCGGCCTTCCGTAAACTTCTCAAGATGTGGTACGACCGGTCGCTTGCCGACCCGGAAGGAACGCAGACAAGATACTGCCTGATCATGGGACGCCCGACCTACGACAACAAGCTGAAGAATCCCGAGACCAGGCATGCCGGATATCCGCGCACACTGATATGGCAATCGTCAGGAGGACTCTCGGAGACCTCTTCATACTGTACTGACGACTATATCGGCATGCTCGAAGACGAGACTACCGCAAGGAGCATGCCGCAGAGGAAGATCAACGTAGGCGTGGGCCGCTACCCCGTCACGTCGCTCTCCGAGGCCAATGCGATATACGAGAAACTTGAGTCATACATGCTGTCGCCTCAATACGGAACATGGCGCAACAACGTCATGGTAATAGCCGACGACGGCGACAATGCCGCGCATCTCGACCAGTCGCAGAAAGCGATCACAGGCATGCAGAGCACAGGGGCCGGTCCGCACTATGCCTACGACCGTGTGTATCTTGATGCCTTCGAGCGCAAGCAGACCGGTACCGGACTTGAGTTTCCCGACGCAAAAGACCGAATGCTCAAGAAGTGGGAAAAAGAGGGTGTAGCCTTCATCAGCTATATCGGACACGCCAATCCCAAGGAATGGGGACATGAGAAACTGCTGACATGGGAGGACATCAACGGCATGTCGAACCAGCACCTGCCTGTATTGTATGCCGCGACCTGCAGTTTCGGACTGTGGGACGGGGAATCGGTCAGCGGAGCGGAAATCATGCTTTCCAATCCGGCCGGTGGTGCCATCTCCGTCATCACTCCGAGCCGTACAGTATACATCGCCAAAAACGAATATATCACCAATCCCATATCGCAGGAATTCTTCCGCCGCGATACGGACGGACTCGGCCAGCGCCTCGGCGACGTCGTGCGCCTCGGCAAGAACAACGCCACTTCGCGTGATGACAACATGCTGCGCTATCACCTGATGGGAAATCCCGCGCTCCGGATGCCGACGGCGCGGTTCTCGGTCAAGGTGGACTCCATCGCAGGGCTTCCCGTGGCTGCGAACCAGGCCGACGCGCCGGTAGTAAAGGCCCGCTCTTCGGTGAGGATATCGGGCCGCATCACCGACCCGCAGGGAAATCCGGTAGAGTTTAACGGACCTGTGCAGTACACTCTCTTCGACGCAGAGAAAAGCGTGACCACCAATGCCTGGGGAGAATCGGGCAAAGAACGCGTATATCAGGACCGATCAAGCAAACTCGCCACAGGAAGCGCGACCGCCCGCGACGGAGTGTGGTCAGCCAACATACTGATGCCGGCAGAGATAGCCAACAACTACTCACCTGCCCTAATCACCCTCTACGCATATGATACCGACATAAAGGCGGAGGCAAACGGATCAACCGACCGTCTGTTTGTATACGGATTTGACGAGAACGCCGCAGAAGACCTCGAAGGTCCGTCTATTGAGGACTTCGTGATCAACTCACCGGCGTTTACCGACGGGGGAACTGTCCACTCAAGCCCGGTGGCACTCGCCACTATCAGCGACGAGAGCGGCATAAATATCTCGGAAGCCGGTGTCGGCCACAAGATGAGCCTCACCCTTGACTCCAAAAAGATATTCGACGACCTCAGCGACTATTTCGTGCCTGATCCTGACGTGGACGGGAAAAGAAGCATCGCATATCCGCTCAAGGACATTGAGCCGGGAGAGCATGAGCTGAAACTGACCGTCTGGGACAACGCCAACAACTCAAGCAGCGCCACGGTAAACTTCAAGGTAGGAATCAACCTGCGACCCGACCTTATCGACCTCGTATCCCGCTACGACAGCGAGAACGACGTGCTGACCCTGAACGTCACCACCGACCGCGCGCTCTGCAAGCTCGACTGCCGTTTCGAATGCCTCGACCTCAACGGACTGATGCTGTGGAGCCATGAACGCAACATATATTCAGGCAAGGAGAGCACCGTCAGCTTCACATGGGACCTCAACGACAGCAACGGCAACCGTCTGCCGAGAGGAATCTACATCCTACGCACCACAGTGACCTCCGACGACGGCCTGCAGTCGACGGAAAGCAAAAAAATCGCAATACCCGCAAAATGACAATCTACGCAATCGTCAACACTATGGTCTGTCAGGCTGAGAACCGGCCACAGGCCCCGACAGCATGGACCGTGATCTCCGGCTCGGGAATCCTGCAGGGAGGAAACCCCTATTTTGTGCCTGATTTCGCCGACAGATTCGAGGCACGCACGGCACTTGCCGTGAAGATAGGCAAACTCGGCAAGGGAATCGCACCGAGATTCGCCGGAAGATATATAGATTCCGTAGCTCCCTGCGTGCTGCTGACGGCAGCCGATCTGCTTGAACGGCTCCGGAG
>X108_Striped_Desert_Hamster__coassemble_171_pt1 | contig 16599 bp, 10 predicted proteins | sample X108_Striped_Desert_Hamster__metabat2_low_PE_001 | metagenome-assembled genome bin X108_Striped_Desert_Hamster | reverse complement strand
ATATAATCAATATTTATACATACAGAGATTAACTAAACTACTAAACGAACTTTAAACTCTTAAACCTTAAGTTGAGCTTGCGAAATTTAAATTAAACAATTAAACCATCATAGGCCCTTCGGGGTTAGAAAATTCATGCGAAAGGAGGTTGTAGACGACTGAAAAAGACAGATTCATCAATTTTTTAGCCGAAAAATTTTGTCAGGTTGCGGATTATGAGTAATTTTGCAGCCGCATAGGAAACGTGTGCTCCATAAGCATACGCTCCAATACAACCAATAAAATAAATACTAACAAATAAAACTTTCAACAAAAGCATGATTATCGTACCCGTAAAAGAAGGCGAGAACATCGAAAAAGCCCTCAAGAAATTCAAGCGCAAATTCGAGCGCACAGGAATCGTAAAAGAACTCCGCAGCCGTCAGGCATTTGAGAAGCCGTCGGTTACAAACCGCAAGAAAATGATCAAGGCAGTCTACGTGCAGCAGCTGCGTCAGAACGAGGAGTAATCGATCCCCGCCTATACGATACAAAACATACAGAAAGCGCAGCCTCATCTACAGGCTGCGCTTTTCATTTATACTCAATCATCCTTCCCCATCATCACGACCTTGCTTGGCGACTTTCTGAAATATCTTGAGATGGAACTCAACAGAAGCATCCGCACTGTTGAGGCTTACGGCGACGATCTTCGCGAGATGGCCGTTTTTCTTGACATGGACCAAGACCTGACAGGGGCGGAAACACTCTCCACAGCCGACATACGCTCATGGATCGCCGACATGGCACGTCGCGGCCTGTCGCCACGCAGCCTGCGGCGCAAGACCCAGGCCGCACGGGCATTCTTCAGATGGCTTCAGAAGCAGAGGAAGATAGAAAGTAATCCGGCGGCCGAGGTGCAGCTTGCCAAAATCGGACGCAAACTGCCGGAATATGTAAGGGAGCAGGAGATGGAGGAACTTCTCGCCCGTCCCGCGGAAGACGGCAACCCCTCGCTCAACGTCCGCAACCACCTTATCCTCACCATACTCTATACATGTGGTATCCGGCGTGAGGAACTCGTCAATATCACCGATGCCGACATCAATTTCTTCGCAAAGGAAATACGCGTACATGGCAAACGCAACAAGACACGCATCATACCGGTCGCCGATCCACTCCTTGACGAAATCAGGGAATGGCAGGAAATAAGGGACTCTATCTATACCCTCCCCTCTCCCGCCCCGCTGATCTGCTCTAAACGCGGAGCCCTCACAGGCAAAGCTATCTATCAAATAGTCCATGACCGCCTCATGGGCACCGGAGCCACGCACAAAGGCCCCCACTCACTACGACACACCTTCGCCACCTCCATGCTGAATGGCGGTGCCGAAATCAACTGCGTGAAGGAGATACTCGGACACGCATCGCTCCAATCGACGCAGATTTACACGCATCTCACATTTTCCGACATACGAAAGGCATACGACGGCGCCCATCCGCGTGGAAAAGACAACAAGTAGATTCCTAAGCCCTGCACTACCGTACATCGTGCTAATATTAAAACTTTGATAATAGGCATATTCTTCAAATTGATTCAATTTAGTATAATTTAACATTTGGGAAAGTAGATTAACATTTCTTTTTCGTATATTTGCAGACTCATTAACGAAATATAACACTTCGGATATGAATCCGGGGTGCATATCGTCGTTTCACATGAAAAACTTTATACCTGTAAATACCTAACAAACAACCAATAACAACTTTATCTACTAACCTAATGAAGACCTCGATCAAATCTTCCTTCCTGCTCGCGGCCCTCGGACTCAGTATCACCGCTTGCGGACCGGACTGGGGCAAGATGGACCCACCGGCAGGCAACCAGATCTATCCTTCTCTTCAGAATGTAGCCAGCTACAATTTTGATGAAGAACTTGATCCTCTTTTAGTCGAGCTCGGCTCCCACGTCGGCGGCACACCCGCCATAGTTGCGGTGGACGACTCAGTACAATCACCCGTTCTTGACATCAGCAAGGGAAGTTATGCTAAGCTTGCAAACGCCCTTAAGGCGGTTACGTGCCAGACTTCTGCATCAGTATCCTTCTGGTACAAGCAGTTATCCGGCATGACACCGGAAGAAGGAACTGTAGCGCCAATCGATGCCGCAAGTTCACTGCTTCACTGGGATATGGAAGAGAACACTCTTGATTTCACTGCCAACGGATGTCTTAGATTCAAGAGCGGAGACAAGACAGTAGTTCTCAACGATCCGTCAGAAGTCACCAACGACTTCATAAAGGCCGACAAATGGCAATTCGTCACTCTTGTAGTGGCCGACAACGGATACCGTATGTTTGTCGGAGGTGAGGAAATGCCCCTCAACGTTCCGGAAGGCACAGACCTCAAGGGAGCAGTCGACATGATGAACCACGCAGACTATGTAGTGCTTAATTCCGACGGAAACCAGCATATGCTGATCGACGATTTTACCTTCTTCCGCAACAGCGCCACTGAAAAAGAGGCCAAACAGCCCAAGAAAGGAAAGATCGGACAGACCGGAGGCTCAGGCGACGATGGTCCTGACTACAGCAAATGGATCCTGGTAGGAGAAGAAGACAACTCCACCGGTTTCTGGACAGCATGGGGTCCATACGTCAACCTGACAGGCGACGGCACTGTACACTATGAGTTTATCAACAACAACAGCGAGAGCGATAACTGGAAGAACTGGCTTGTCTGTCTGACCAACGGAATCGAACGAGGAGGAGGCGACGACTATTTGGAATACATCGTTCTACGCTCCGACGCATATGGCTGGGGCTCGCTCTACGAGACCGGAGAAATGAGCCATGATTTCAACTGGGATACATTCCCCCACGACATGAACGGTGCATATGTCAGCATGGACATCAACCGCACCGGTGCCACCGTGGAAATAAAGAGCGTCATCACTACCTCCGAAGGCCAGCAGTACAACTACCGCAAGACCATCGAGGGAGTAGACTCACCGACACTCGGAACGTTCCTCCTCGTTGAGGGTGCACATCTGCTCATCAATCCTGACGCTGTCTTCACCGGCAACGTCTACAAGCCCGGAGAATACACCGTAGGCACAGACACCACGACCGGCTTCTGGAGCGTATGGAGCAAGCAGGTTCGCATGGATGGAAACTTCAACAACTTCGGTTTCGAATTCATCAACCACAGCATCGGCGAAGGCTCGAGCAACTGGCAGAACTGGGGACTCGTAGTCACCAACGGATTCCAGTCAGGCGGATCGGATGCGGAATACCACGAGCACTACTATCTGCGTGCCGACGCATACGGATGGGGAGACCTATACGAAGGCTCTACCATAACTCATGGCTTTGACTGGGAAACCTACACCTCCGATATGAAGGACGCCACCGTGCGCATGTATTTCAGCTATCAGAACCAGGAACTTACCATGTGCGCTCGCCAGACCAAGGCAGACGGAGACAGAATGCCCGAATACCGATTCGTCACTCCCGGCATGCCGGCTCCAATCAGCCTTATCCTCACATGCGAGGGCAGCTGGCTGGAAATCCTCAAGGTAGGATACTTCCCCCTTGTAGACATGAATCCTGAAGAAAACGACTAACCTTAAAACCAACATCAGATAATGAATAATAACCGCAGTAAAACGCCGGGAGGGTGGAGCAGAAAGCTCCACCTGCTCCTGCCGGTGCTCATAATGCTGCTGTGCGGCACAAGTGCTTTAGCCCAGACACAAGTGACCGGTACAGTGAAGGACATAGCCGGCGAACCCCTGATCGGTGCCACTATCATAGAAAAAGGCACCTCCAGCGGCACAGCAACCGATTTTGACGGAAACTTCGTAATTTTTGTCAAGGATGCAAAAAAGGCAGTGCTTGCAGTATCATATGTAGGCTACACAACCGAGGACGTGGCAGTCAACGGACAGTCGCACCTCAACATCGTTCTTAAGGAATCCACCGAGCTTCTCGACGAGCTCGTGGTGGTCGGCTACGGCCAGCAGAAAAAGGAATCGGTGATCGGTGCCATCTCGCAGGTAGGCGCAAGCGACCTTCTCGAGACCCCTTCGGCCAACCTTTCACAGGCCATCGCAGGTAAGATTCCCGGTGTGATCACCTCTCAGACATCCGGTGCTCCGGGTGCCGACGACGCCTCTATCTACATCCGCGGACGCGCCACCTTCGCAGGCGATGCCCAGCCGCTCATCCTGGTGGATGGTATCGAGCGCTCCTTCTCGCAGATCGCACCTGACGACATCGAGACCATCTCCGTGCTTAAGGACGCATCAGCCACAGCAGTATACGGTGTGCGCGGTGCGAACGGCGTAATGCTCATCACCACCAAACGCGGTAAGGAGCAGAAACCGGTAGTCAGCCTGACGGCCAACTTCCAGTGGCAGACCCCGACCCGCAAGGACACATACCTTGACTCCTACAATTCGGTAAGCCTTCTTGAAGAGGCACTCTCCAACGACGGACTCCCCTCGCAGTACTCCGCAGCCGACCTCGACATGTACCGCAAGTCATCGATGGGCCAGCTCTCAGGAGTCGACGCACTCCTCTATCCCAACGTGGACTGGTATGACGAGATCCTGCGCAGCAGCGCACCCTCGCAGCGCTACAACGCCAGCGTACGCGGCGGCACAAAGCGCATGCGCTACTACGCCTCGCTCGAATTCTACAACCAGGGCTCACTCTACAAGGAACTCTCGCGCGACACATACGGCAACGGATCATCGCAGCATTTCCGCCGCTACAGCTTCCGTGCCAACGCCGACTTCTTCCTTACTAAAGACCTGACCCTCTCCGTCAACTTCGGTACCCGCTTCGAAGAGCGCAAGCTTCCCAACTCAAACGAATCAGGCGCTTTCAGCAACGCCTTCTACCAGATGAACCACACTCCGGGATGGCTCTTCCCCGTGGCATATGAAGTGCAGAACGGCGACGACATGAAGACCCTCTGGGGCGGCAGCTCACAGTATCAGGACAACATCTACGGCACATTCGCAGTAGGCGGCTACTTCAAGGGAATCAACACAATCAACGAGACCAACTTCATAGTAGACTACAAGATGGACTGGCTGACCCCGGGTCTCTCGGCACGCGCCATGGCATCGTTCGACTATGAAAGCTACCACCAGAACCAGTATAAGAAGAGCTTTGCCAAGTATGAGCTCAACGACAGGGACAACTACATGTCGATCGACGCATACAACAAGTTCGGCACCGATGCACCGATGGAATCGAGCTACGACTTCAACTCGATCTACAAGCTCTACCTCGAGGCACAGGTGAACTACAAGAGAATCTTCAACGACGTGCACGACGTGTCGGCGATGGTGCTCTATATGCAGAACGACTTCCGTCAGAACTCCGAACTCGCCAAGAGATACCAGGGTGTGGTAGGACGTGTCACCTACGCCTATGACAACCGCTACCTCGCCGAATTCAACGCCGGCTACAACGGATCGGAGAACTTCCACAAAGACCGTCGCTTCGGCTTCTTCCCCGCCTTCTCACTGGGCTGGCGCATCACAGAGGAAAGTTTCATGGAAAGCAGCAGCAACTGGCTCAACAACCTGAAACTGCGCGGCAGCTATGGCCAGGTCGGCAACGACAACTACACAGGCCAGCGCTTCCTCTACGAGCAGAAATGGTCACAGATCGGCAACGACTACTACTTCGGCACCAACGGCCAGACCGGTATCTACGAGCAGCAGTATCCCAACTATTATGTGACATGGGAACGCGCCCACAAGTTCAACATCGGTCTTGAGTTCGGTTTCCTAAACAACACCCTTACAGGTAACTTCGACTACTTCAGCGAGAAGCGCGACGACATTCTCGCGGAGTATCAGACCCGCCCCTGGTGGTTTGGCGTAACTTCCGCTGTAGGTAACCTCGGTAAGACAAAGAACAGCGGTTTCGAACTCGAACTCCACTACAACAACAAGATCGGCAACGACTTCAACTATAATGTAGGCCTGACATTCTCGCATGCATCCAACGAGATCACCGAGATGGACGAGCCGGCCCTCAAGACAAGCTACCGCAAGCAGACCGGTCACCCGATCGGCCAGTACTTCGGTCTTCTCTGTGACGGCTTCGTTACCTCGGCCGATATCGCCAGCGGCAACCTTCCGCAGTCCACATTCGGCGACGTTCAGGTCGGCGACCTCAAATACCGCGACATGAACGGCGACGGCTTCATCGACGACCGTGACGTGACCTTCATCGGCACGAGCGACCTACCGGAGAACACCTACGCCATCACACTCGGCGCGGAATGGAAGGGACTCGGCTTCAGCATGATGTTCCAGGGTGTAGACCACGTGAGCCGCTACTACGACGCCGAGGCCATGTATGCCTTCGTCAACGGCGGCAAGGTCAAGGAGCACCACCTCGACCGCTGGAATCCGAACGTAAGCGAGGCGCAGAACCTTGCCAGCGCGAAGTATCCCCTCCTGCACTATGACAACTACGGCGACCACAACCAGCGCACCAACAGTTTCTTCCTCAAGGACGGCTCCTTCTGCCGCCTCAAGAACGTGGAGATCTACTACAATCTTCCTTTGAAATGGATCAAGCATGCAGCGATGTCACAGTGCCGCATCTTTGTCAACGCCAACAACCTCGTGACCTGGGACAAGCTCGACGGCCTCACCGACCCCGAGAGCAACGGCTCCAACCGCTATCCCATCTGCAAGACAGTCAACTTTGGTGTCAACATTCAATTCTAACCTACCGACATGATCAAGACAATAAAACATATCGCGCTGACAGCGGCAGCCATCGGAGCCACCGTGTCGATGACCTCCTGCGGAGGCTTCCTCGACAAGCAGGCATCGAATGAGCTGACAGAAGACAAGACACTCGCCGACTGGCGCATGTTCGAGTACTTCCACACCGATACCTACAATTTCCTCCGCCACGGCGCCAACCGACTCAACAACTCATGGCTCGACGCGGCTACCGACCTTGCCGAGACATCATTCTCCGACGGCGGCACACGCACCTCATTCAACATCGGCAACTACTATGCCGGCGGCGGATCCAGCGAGCTTCAGGACACATGGGAATCACGCTACCGTGCCATCCGCAAGTGCAACCGCGTGCTCACACAGATGGACTCCGTGCCCAAAAACATCACACTGAGCGACGAGGACGATGCAGCACAGCGCGCCACAATGCGTGCGGAGGCCCGCACCTTCAGGGCGTATTTCTACTGGGAACTCTTCCTCCGCTACGGACCGCTCCCTATCATCGAGGAAGTGCTCAATCCGGAAGAGGACATGATAACCCCCTACAAGAAGCGTCCCTCCTATGCCGAATATACCGACTTCATACTCAAGGAACTCCGTGAATCGCGCGCCGACCTCCTTACATATGAGGACGCATGGAACAGCAACCGAATCGGCCGTCTATCGCAGCCAATGTCGCTCGCACTTGAGTCGAGGATCCTCCTCTATCTCGCATCGCCGCGCTACGCGAACTCCGGCTGCAACGTGACCTGGGCCGAAGCCGCAGCATGCGCAAAGGAATTTATCGATACGTATGCAGGCAAGTTCGGACTCTATGCCGAGGCTACCAAGAGCGGCGCGGAGAACTACGCCAACGCCGTGCTCCACACCCAGTATACCGGCAACAACAACGAGGTGATCTTCTTCCGCAACGATACCCAGATCAACTGGGGAGGCATCTCGATCGACACTCCGGTGGGCGAAGGCGGCTCAGGCGGCAACTGCCCCTCGCAGAACCTCGTGGACATGTATGACATGGCCGATGGTTCCGCGCCCTTCACCCAGTATGACGCTACCGGCGCACCCGTCTACAGCGGCAACGGCGCTCCGAGCATCAACGCCGCAAGCGGCTACACAGAGCAGACCATGTGGGAGAACCGTGACCCGCGTTTCGAGGCTTCAGTACTCTACCACGGAGTAGAATGGGGCTCCATGAACACGACCGGCCACATCGACGTGCGCCGCGGCATGGCCGACAACCCGATCGGCAACGCCGACGCCACCCCGACAGGCTACTACATGCGCAAGTACATACCCGCATCTATCCTCGCCAGCAACCACGCAGGCTCCGCCTACCGTCTCTGGACCATCATCCGCTATGCGGAGATCCTGATGAACTATGCGGAAGCCCTCAACGAGGTCAACGGACCGACACAGGAGGTATACGACCTTCTTGACCAGATCCGCCACCGCGCAGGCATCACAGGCAACACTGCCGACCGCGCCGACCTCAAGAGCAAGGAAAGCATGCGCAACTTCATCCACAAGGAGAGGACAATCGAATTCGCCTTCGAGGAACACCGCTGGTGGGACGTACGCCGCTGGAACGTGGCCAAGGAGGCCCTCTCGCGCGACATCTACGGCATCGACGTGGCACAGGACGGCACCATCAGCCGTAAGGTGGCACAGAAGCGAGTGTTTGAAGACCACATGTACCTCTACCCCATCCCCGAGGCCGAATACTGGAAGACAGAGATCGAGAACAACCCGGGCTGGAAATAATCCATCAATACATTATACCTAAATCACATGAACAATATAGCAAAATATATGTCAGGAACAGGTAAATGCCTGCTGACCGCCGCACTTCTCGGCGGAACGCTGACGATGTGGGCGGCTGGTGGCCGCGAGCTCAAGGGGCGCGTCACCGACCCGGAGGGGAACCCCATCCCCGGAGCCATCGTCAATGTGGCTGAACAGAGCGGCATCGTCATCACTGACAACGACGGCAACTTCACCCTGAAAGACGTCGCATTCGAAGATGAGATCAATACCAAGTGCGTGGGCTATGACCCAAAGATCGTGACCGTCGAGGACCTGAACGCCCCGCTCGTGATAGTGCTTGACTCAAAGAGCGATCCCTACAGCAAGATCCGCAACTTCGCATTTGCCGACAAGGAAGCTAAATATCAGACCGAGGCTACCTCGATCGTGACCGGCGAGGAACTGCAGCGCTACCCAATCACGGTGCTCCAGAACGCCTTCAACTCTACAGTGACCGGCGTTCAGACCTACGAGGCAGCCACAGAGCCGGGATGGTCAGAGACAAAGATGTATATCCGCGGTATCCGCACCATGAACGCATCGGCACGCAACCCGATCGTCATCGTCGACAACGTGGAGCGTGACATCTCATTCCTCGACGCATTCCCGATCGACAACGTGACCATCCTCAAGGACGCGGCAGCCACTGCCCTCTATGGTATGCGTGGCGCCAACGGCGTGATCCTCGTCACCACCAAGCGCGGCGAGAGCGGAAAGGCAATCATCGACTTCACCCAGGAGGTAGGCTGGCAGAACCTTACGAACACCGTTGAGAACCAGAACGCCTACAACCACGCACTGACCTCCAACCAGGTGCGCTACCTCGACGGCAAGGATCCCCTCTATTCTCCCGAACAGATCGAGAAATACCGCCGTGTCAGCAACGGCGAGGTACTCGAGGGCATCGACCGTTACAAATATTTCGACACCAACTGGTTTGACGTGCTCTACCGCGACGCAGCACCCGTAGTGAAGACCAACTTCCAGATTTCGGGCGGCAACAAGCGCGCACGCTACTATGTATCGTTCTCCTACCTGCGCCAGGAGGGCATGTGGAACAACGATGCCACCAAGCACAAGGCAGAGGGCTACAACTCCCAGCACGCCCTCAACCGCTGGAACCTCCGCTCCAACCTCGACATCACGGTCAACGACTACCTGACCGTAGGACTCGACCTCGGCGGACGTATCGACAATATCACCCAGCCTACGGCATCGGTATTCAACCTCACCACATTCGGTGCGGTAGAGACCAACGTATTCGCACCGGTATACTGCCCCAACGGCGAGCTCTACTACGACAACAACGCCAACAACCCGATCTACCAGCTCGGATCATCCGGTCTTGAGAAGAACCGCCGCCGCCAGCTCTACTCCACCCTCACCCTGAAGGGCGACCTGAAGAAGATCACCCCGGGCCTCGGTATCGACGCGGTAGTATCGTTTGACGCCTATGACGGCTATGAATCGACTCAGACCAACTCCATCAACGCCTATTCGTATGACTGGAACAACTCATCGGTTCAGAACGTAGAGGATTTCACCTACACCCAGACACAGCGCTACTCCGAACTCACCAACCCGAGCAAGAACGAACGCGACAACTCATGGACACTCAACCTGCGCGCAGGACTGAGCTACGAGAGGGTATTCGGCAAGCACAACGTGGATGTACGCGCGTTTGTACGCTCCTACATGAAGCGCAACAACCGTGGTCCCCACTCCGCCAACTGGTTCCACCTCTCTTCTGACCGCTACCTTTCCTACAACGCGGTCGGTACCTATATCTTCGACGGACGCTACATCGTGAACGCAAGCGTATCGAGAATGGGTAACGACAACTTCGATCCCGACAACCGCTGGGGTACATTCTGGGGCGTGGGAGCAGGCTGGCTCGCAAGCAACGAGAAATTCCTCCAGAACGAGAACATCAATCTCCTCAAGCTCCGTGCGAGCTATGGAGAGACCGGTATGAGCGACACAGGCGCAGGCCGCTATCCCTACCAGTCGATCTTCGAGCAGAACAACGGCTACAGCTTCGGTACCGGCGCTGTATGGGTGCCCGGATATCAGGAGGCTCAGGCTGGCAATCCCAACTCCAAGTGGGAGATCTCGAAGATGGCCAACATCGGTCTTGACTGGGGCTTCTTCAACAACCGCCTCTACGGTAACCTCGACTTCTGGAAGGAATGGCGCAGCAACATCCTGATCGACCGCTCGACCAACCCCGACATCCTCGGCATCACATTTGCCAAGGACTCCTACGGCAAGGTAGAATCGAAAGGTTTCGAACTCACCATCGGACACCAGAACAAGATCGGCAAGGTAGAATACTCGATCGAGGGTCTTCTTTCCTACAACATCAACAAGATCACAGAGATGGACGAAGTGGAGCCCGCAGTGGAATGGCAGCGCAAGACCGGTGGCCGTATCCGTGGCTATGAATCAGTAGCCGGCATCTACGAGAACCAGAACGAGCAGGTGATCGGCGGCTGGAACATGTACCAGTTCAACGGCTGGGCAAGTGATCCCGCACTGATCTCCACCTCACAGCAGGACGCCATCGACAATCCTGATAAATATCCGTACAACTCCTTCTCGGGCGGCGGCCAGAAACTCGGTACAGCAGTCTTCAAGGATATCAACGGCGACCGCGTGATCGACTCCCGCGACATGAAGCCCCTCGGCTACACAATGCTCCCCGACCTCACCCCGTCGATCGCCCTGACAGTGAAATACGCAGGCTTCGACCTCAAGGTGGTAGGCACGGCCTACCTCAACCGTTCGGTATTCATGTCGCCTGCCATGACCTTCTCGGAATGGGGCTCAAACAACTCGACCCACGCCGTGACCGACGCATGGGGCTACTACACCGACGACCCGATGGACCCGCGCAACATCAACGCCAAGTATCCGCGTCTGTCGTTCTCCTACAACTCCGAGGACTCATCCCGCGACAACGGATCATATCAGAACGACATATGGATCACCAACGGCGACTACTTCTCGCTGCGCAACATAGAGTTCGGCTACTCGCTCCCGGCCAAGATAATCGCCAAGGCCTGCATGACCAAGTGCCGCTTCTATTTCAGCGCTTACAACGTGGCTACCTTCAGCCATCTGCCGAAGGGCATGGACCCCGAACGCCCGATGGGCTACTGCTGGTGGTATCCGAAGACCCGCATCATGTCGTTTGGCGTAAACGTAGCATTCTAACCCTCGAACTGACACAATCATGAAAATTTCAAAAATAGCAATACTGACCGGCGTGATGTTCTCCCTCATGGGAACATCATGCGGCGACTCCTACCTCGACAAAGAGGTGGACCTGACACTGCAGCCTGAGATGGTCTTCGGCGACTACGACATGACCCGAGGCGCACTGGCGAAGCTCTATGAATATCTTCCCGACGCCTTTCAGGGCTACAGCGACACCCAGTTCCGCCTGAGCCAGGACTGCATGACCGACAACGCGATCGACTTCTGGGGTGTGGCACGCTACCACTCCGTGATGGACGACGCGTATGACGCCACCAACCACTGGTTCGCATCACACTACTGGACCAATGACTACAAGGGTATCCGCGCCTGCAACCAGTTTATCGCCAACGCAAAGGAAAGCGTTGTCGGCAACGCTGAGAAGAAAGGCGACGACAACCGCCTCTACGACCGCTGGATAGCGGAGGCCCGCGTGATCCGCGCACTGCTGCACTTCGAGCTCATCGGCTACTACGGCGACATACCCATCGTGGCTGACGACGAGAACGGCAACCCCATCATCCTCTCGCCGGGCATGACAATACCCGGACGCACCAAGGCCGCCGACGCACTGCAGTGGGTGGCTGACGAGATGGACAAGTATAAGGACAACCTCCCCTTCCGCTACTCTAACGAAGACGAGAACTGGGGCCGCATCAACGGCGCGGCAGCATACGCGCTGAAGTCACGCGCGCTCCTCTACAAGGCATCGCCGCTCCATAACCCATCGGGCGACCAGAGCCTCTGGCAGGCAGCCGCAAAGGCAGCGACCGACTTCCTCACGAAGAACGCTACCATAAGCAACCCCTACCGCCTGCACACCACTCCCGACAACAACACCGAGGAGAACTACTACGCGGTCTTCACCTCCAACCCGGTGATGTCTAACGAGTATATCCTCAGCCGCTCCGTATGGACGACACTCAACCTCGTATACTTCAACGGTCCCTGCGGATTCTCGGGAGCCATCTCCAACACCGGCTACTGCAACCCGACACAGAACCTCGTGGACGCATATGAGACCAAGAACGGCCTTCCCATCGACAAGGACCCGAGCTATGACCCGCAGAACCCCTACGCCAACCGCGACCCGCGCCTGGCACAGACCATCTTCTATCATGACATGGTATGGGGCGACGGCGACGAGGCCCGTCCTCTCGACATGAACCACGTCAGCGACGACCTCGGCCAGGGTCTCGACTACGCACGAGGCAACGGCGGTACCTGTACGGGATACTACTGCAAGAAGTATGTGCACAACATCCGTTTCGACGGTACGATCGGCAACCAGCGCGTGGCATGCCCGATCTTCCGCTTCGGCGAGATCCTGCTCAATGCTGCGGAAGCACTCAACGAGGCCGGCCAGACAGGCGAGGCAATCAAGTATATCGACCAGCTCAGGGCACGCGTAGGCATGCCTTCATACAGCGGCAAGAACCAGGCAGACCTTCGCGAGCGCATCCAGAACGAGCGCCGTATCGAGCTCTGCTTCGAAGACCACCGCTTCTATGACTGCCGCCGCTGGAAACTCTTCGAGAACCAGACCGTAGGAAACGAGACAAACCTGCCCCGCTACCAGCAGCTCTACAACCTCTACGGAGTGACCATTCACAAGAGCAGCGCCACGAAGTTCGAATACGGACTCTCGGAGAAATACTCGAAGCAGACCTTCTCCGCTCCGAAGAACTATTTCTTCCCGATTCCCTTCACTGAAGTGCAGCGTATCGGTCTGACCCAGACACCGGGCTGGGAACTCTAATTCCTAACAAAACAGGGAGCCTGCGACGCAGGCTCCCAAACACACCCCACACATGAAGAAAAAATTTCTATTCATATCCTTAGCAGCAGCAGGCGCCCTCATCATGGGCGCCTGTGGCGATAAAGGCACAGACGAGCCTGCAAAGCCGGATACACCTCCGACCGAAGAACCGGATAAGCCCGATACTCCCGACACTCCGGAGGAACCGACACAGACAGAACTCGACTCATGGAAAGCGCCTTCCTATTCAGACTATTACCGTAGCATATCGGGATGGGACCAGAGAGGGAAATGGAATCTGGCCAATGTGCACGATCCGTCGGTCGTAAAAGGCGACGACGGCTACTACTACATGTACCAGACAGACGCATCATTCGGCAACGCCCATGCCGGACACGGACATTTCCACTGCCGCCGGTCGAAAGACCTCGTCAACTGGGAATATCTCGGAGGCACCATGCCGAAACTACCCGACTGGGTGATACCGAAACTCAACGAGATCCGCACCGAGATGGGACTGTCTTCAGTATTCCCCAACGTGAATGATTTCGGCTACTGGGCACCGGTAGTAAGAAAAGTCAAGGATGGTCTCTACCGCATGTACTACTCCATCGTATGCCCCGGACAGATCAACGGCAGCAACTCATGGAGCGAGAGAGCGTTTATAGGACTCATGGAAAACTCCAACCCGGCCGACAACAACGGATGGGTAGACAAGGGATACGTAATCACCAATGCATCCGACAAGGGACTGAACTTCAACATAAAGCCCGACAACTGGGGTAACTGCTATTTCCGCTACAACGCCATCGACCCGACCTATATCATCACCCAGGAGGGAGAGCACTGGCTCATCTACGGCTCATGGCACTCCGGATTCGCCGCCGTGCAGGTGGACGCCGCAACGGGCAAACCAGATATCACAGCCAAGCCCTGGGGCTCGCTCCGCGACATAGAACCCTACGGCAAGCGCGTATACACAAGACAGAACAACAACCGCTGGCAAGGCTCGGAGGGTCCGGAAGTCGTATATCGTGACGGATGGTACTACCTCTTCATGGCTTACGACGCGCTTGACGTGCCATACAACACCCGTGTGGTAAGATCGAAAAACATCGACGGCCCGTATTACGGACAGGACGGCAGCAACGTGACCAACGGAGGCGATGCATACCCTATCCTCACGCATCCGTATCAATTCAAGGGACACACCGGCTGGGTAGGCATATCGCACTGCGGAGTCTTTGACGACGGCGAGGGCAACTGGTATTTCAGCAGCCAGGGACGTCTGCCGCACGATGTCTACAACGACCAATACTCCAACGCCATCATGATGGGACACGTGAGGGCAATGCGCTGGACCAAGGATGGCTGGCCGCTCGTGATGCCCGAACGATATGCCGCGGTGCCACAGATAGAAATCACCGAGAAGGAACTCATCGGCAAGTGGGAGCACATCGACCTCGGCTACAAGTATGGCGAGATGAAGGGATCGGTCAGCATGACCCTCGAAGAGGACCACAGCATCAGCGAGGGTCCCTGGAAGGGAGCCAAATGGAGCTACGACGCGCAGAACCGGATACTGACCGCCAACGGAGTGGAACTCTATCTGATGCGTGAATGCGACTGGGAGGCAGAACCGAGAAGGCACACGATCGTCTATGCCGGACTTGGCAACAAAAAGACCTACTGGGGCAAGAAAAGCAAGTAAAAAAGCGACATCCGCAGCCGTATAACCTGCTATTCGGCGCGGCAACCTGAGAAAAATGTCTGTAAAGTAGGAAATATCAGGAAAAATCACTATCTTTGCAGACTGAACGTGCATCGGGGGATTGAGCGGTGGCAACGCGGCTCAATCCCCTGCGGCACATTCAAGCGACAAAGCAAACGAAAAACAAGAAAGAACCAATTAAGAATGAAACCACAGCCAATCAAGAAAACCATTGAGCTGGGCGACGGCCGCACTATTACAATCGAGACCGGCAAGCTCGCCAAACAGGCAGATGGTGCAGTGGAAGTGCGCATGGGCAACACCATGCTGCTCGCTACCGTCTGCTCCGCACAGGAGGCCAACGAGGGTGTAGACTTCATGCCCCTCACAGTAGAGTACAAGGAAAAATACGCCTCTATCGGACGTTATCCCGGCGGTTTTCTGAAAAGAGAAGGACGCGCGAGCGACTACGAGATCCTGACATCACGCCTCGTAGACCGTGTGCTCCGTCCCCTCTTCCCCGACAATTACCATGCAGAGACTTTCGTCAATGTGACGCTCTTCTCGGCCGACGAGAATGACGCTCCCGACGCACTCGCAGGCATCGCCGCCTCCGCAGCCCTCGCCTGCAGCGACATACCCTTCAATGGCCCTATCTCCGAGGTACGCGTAGCCCGCGTCAAAGGTGAATGGGTGATCAACCCCACTTTCTCCCAGATCGAGGAAGCCGACATCGAGCTCATGGTAGGCGCTACCTACGACAACATCATGATGGTGGAAGGCGAGATGAACGAGGTGAGCGAGGCAGAACTCCTCGAGGCCCTCAAGGTGGCACACGAGGAGATCAAGAAGCACTGCGTGGCCCAGATGGAACTGATGAAGGAAGCCGGCTAGGAGACCAAGCGCGAATACTGCCACGAGGTGAACGACGACGCGCTCCGCGCCGACGTGCATGAGAAATGCTACGACAAGGCTTACGCCATCGCCAAGACCGGCAGCGCCGACAAGCAGTGGCGCAACGAGTCGTTCAAGGCCGTGCGCGACGAGTATATCGACTCTCTTCCCGAAATGACAGAGGAGCAGCTCGCCCTCTACAATGACGACCAGCGCATCGCGATGGTGAAGCGCTATTACCACGATGTGGAGAAAGAGGCCATGCGCCGCTGCGTGCTCGACGAGGGAATCCGCCTCGACGGCCGCTCCACTACCGAGATCCGCCCCATCTGGATTGAAACCGACTACATACCGGGACCTCACGGATCGGCCGTATTCACACGCGGCGAGACACAGTCGCTCTCTACCGTAACC
>X108_Striped_Desert_Hamster__coassemble_168_pt1 | contig 16895 bp, 11 predicted proteins | sample X108_Striped_Desert_Hamster__metabat2_low_PE_001 | metagenome-assembled genome bin X108_Striped_Desert_Hamster | reverse complement strand
TAGTCCGTCCTCCTTTTTTTTTTTTTTTTTACTACCGTTGACGGTAAGGGACTTGGGATTGCCGCTAAGCAAGATATTGATTCTCGGTTGCCCGTTGACCACTACGTTTGTTCCTTTGTCCGAAATGGTTTCAGCAAGATTCAGTTTCGACAGGGATGAGAACCTTACTTCTCCGTCGCGACGCAGCGAGCTGCCGTGGCAGATGAAGATCCGTTCAGGATCATCCGGACCTTTTTTCTCGTCGTAAGTCACCGCAAGCATGTAGGCGTCGGTATTCCATCCGTCTGCATCGATCCAGGAGTTCAGGTGCATGAGTCGCCCGTCGGCCAGCTGGTTGATATAGATGTCGGTGACCTTGCCCTTGAATGTGGTTCGTAATCCGATCCAGTCTTTTCCCTGACGCCGTTTCATGACAGGTATCTCGGTCTGTGCCGCAGAGTCTTTCAGTATGATCGCGGTCAGGCCCTTTACCCGGTCGGTCTGCCCCGGAAGAATGAAGCTCCAGTATTCCTCCTCCGCGTCAAGATTCTCGGTCGGTCCCTGTCTTGTCTCCCAATACATCATTTCAGGATAGTCATGCACGAAGTTGCTTGGTGCGAGGGGCTGTGGATATAGTGGACGTATCACGGCGGCAGAATTGCCTTCCGAGATCTCAAGGTCACCACCCTTCTTCACCGCATTGCCTCCCGGGTGCCATAGCCATTCGAATCTGCCCGGCTCATGGCTATGTATGTCGTCGACCACGTATATCACGGAGTCGATCCAGAGGTAGTGACGCATATTGCGGTCGAAGACGTGGCTCATGGGGCCTGTGCCGTCAGCAAGCACATACCGTATGCCGCATCCGTCAATGAGTCCCGATACGGAGCCTGGAATCATCGTACCGTGGTACTGCTGGTAACGTGGCTGTCCTTCGCCGTTGAATTTCACTACATTGTGGGCGTCAGACTGAAAGAAATAGTTGCGGTATTCAGGGCGTGCGTATCCGCAGTTGCCGGCATCCTTGATTATGTCTGTTCCGTTGTGGAAGAGTATCATGGAGTTGGCGTCAGCATGCGAGTGGTTCCATGTCATGCCGCTTTTCACAGCCAGCATGGTGGCGTCTTTTTCCCATGAATCGCGCATGGTGGCCCAGCCGAAGTCGGGCCATATGTGGGAAAGGGGCAGACCGGGGGTCTCCGGCGCGTCGGTCAGGTCGGGGGTATACAGGAATCCCATCGGATAGTGGCGTGGAAATCCCTCGCGGTGCTGTCCCGGCTCGGGCATAAGGGCATACCAGAGCGTAGCCGGGTCCTGTACTCCCATGGCATATGCGAGCAGCATCGACGGCTCGCCCGTCACATGCTTGTGGCTGTCTCCGAAATTTATGGAATGCAGTTGTCCGTGGCGCGGATAGCATACATGGCAGAAGAATGATGGCAGGTACTCCAGTTGCGGTATCTCCTCCAGAGTGGTTCCTGGATGCGAGTTAAGCCATGCAAGCCTCAGCAGAAGGGCCTCCGTGATACCGAAACTCGCATAGTTGATACTCTCATACATGCCTCCCGTGCGGTCGAAGGTCCTGGGTTTGTGCTGGATGACGTCTCCAGCGAAGTCAAACCATTCCGGCAGTGCCTCTACAGCCATACGGGCGGCTTTCTCCGCCTCCGGCAGTTCATTGGATATGGCGAGTGCCAGCAGACCTCCCATGCCGGTACAGGATGTCCACCAGTTGTGACCCATTGAGTTGAGCGAATGTATGCGTGTCGGCTCCAGAAGCCAGTCGCCCATGAGAGGTTCGCCGGCGAGCCTCCACAATCCTTTGGCTATTGTCTTGCGTTCGGCAGCGGTAAGGTCGTTGTAGACCGCGTCATAAGCCACCGCCAGCTGGAATGCGCGGTGTGCCATCTGCAGTTCGCTGCGCCATGCCGGTTCCCGGGCCATCATCTCGCGGTCATACCAGTTGTCGGTTCCGGCTGTCGCAAGAAGCATGGACTTTATCTTGTCGGCGTATTTCCGGTCTCCCGTAAGCTGATAGACGAGTGCGGGATACTCCATTTTCCTGACATCGTTTTTCTCCAGCAGAGAATCGGCTGTCGCTATTATCCGGCGATATGCGCGGGCCTGTACGCTGTCGGTCTGGATGCGGGCCTTCGCTGCCTCCACTTTACTGGGAGTGAAAAGAAGCGATGGATGGCTGATCGCTGCCGGAGCCGTCAGTGCGCAAAGTGCTGTTAGCAATAGGAGTGACAGCAGTCTCATGGCAGTCGCGATGCGGCCTCGTCGATTCTGGAAAGAGCGAATGCGTATGCTCCGGCAGATATGGCCCTGGAGGCTCCGAGCCGTGAGAATGTAACGCCTATTCGTTTCATATCGTCGTATTCGACCGTGCGGTCGGTGCCGCGCACGGCAATGGTCCGTGTGTTGCCCTTGGCAAACTTCTCGAATTCATCCTCGCGGTCGAGGTCAAACACCTCCATCTGCACTCGGCGCACCTTGTCGCCGCCGAGAGTGGAGAGCTCGCTGCGGAGTTCCTTGAGCAGCGACGGCAGTATCCAGTGGCGTGCGGCCGTTATGCCGCCGCCTATCACGATTATTCCGTCAGTAAGCTGGGCGGCGATGGCCATTGCGTTGCCAGCCGTCTCGCCGAATTCCGCGAATGCCTTGCGTGCCGCTTCCGCGTTGCCGGGGCGTCGTCCGTCAGCGATCTCGCATATGTCCTTCGGCTCGAGGTTGTGGTCATATTCGCCTGATGCCTCCGCATATACGCGTTTGATGGCCCTTACTGCCACTCCCTCCTCGGCTATGATGCCGGTCTTTGTCTTGTGAGGCAGACAGAATGTCTCCACGCATGAGTTGTCGCCGCGGTTCAGTTGTCCGTTCACTACCATGCCTATGCCGAATCCGGTGCCGAACGTGTAGCCGAGCATGTTGTGGAATCTTTTTGCTGATCCGGCCTCCGCAAGACGGCGGTTTATCTCTGGTAGTGCGCCGCAAAGTGCCTCGCCGTAGGCAAAGAGGTCGCCGTCATTGTTGATGAAGACGGGAATACCGAACGTGTTCTCGAGAAATGGACCGAGCGCCACGCCCTCGCGGAATGAAGGGAAATTGGGCAGATAGCCGCCGATTATGCCGTTAGGATAGTCGGCCGGACCTGGAAATGCGAAACTGATCGCTACCGGCGGCTCGTCAAGTCTGGCTATCACTTCCTCGAATCCCTTCACCATTGTGGAAAGGCATAGGTCGAGGTCATGGGCGTTGGAGGGATAGGAGATAGGTTCTGTGATATATTCGCAACCCCTCATCGCGCCGAATACGAAATTGGTGCCTCCGGCGTCGAGGGTGATTACAGTCCTGTTGTCGTGGGTATACATGATTAATTTAGGTTTTAAGGTATCCTGTTGAGTCTATAACGTATCGGATACGTGGAATATTGAGTCAACTTATGGCGAATCGCGGCGTTATCTTAGTAAGACGCTTTAATGCCATGATCCACTTTAATACTATGACGCTATGACTCCCGACAATAGATACTACTGGAATATCGACAGGATAATGTGGCTCCTGATCGGCATGACCGTGACGGGTGTGCTGCTCTGGCTTATGTATTATCTGCGCGACGCGCTGCTTCCGTTTTTTGTAGCCTGTGTTATCGCCTACATGCTCCAGCCGCTTGTGGATATCAACATAAGGCTGCTGCGCCTCAAGGGACGTGGGCTGGCGTCGGTACTGACAGTGCTTGAAGTGTCGGTGGTGATCGGCCTTCTCCTCTGGCTTACGCTCCCTTCGGTGGTGAGCGAGCTCGCCGGGTTGGGAAAGATAATGAGCGACATATCCTCGGGCAAGGAGACACTGCCTCCAGCCTATGCCTCGGTCATGAGGTTTGTCACCCGCTATTTCGACCCGGGCTATCTCTCCGAAACCCTCTCGAAGGTCCGCGTTGACGAGCTTATTGTGAAGGGCACGTCGCTGCTCGAGGAGTCGGCGTCGGTGGTGATGAAGGTACTTGGCTGGCTGCTTACCGTCATATATGTCCTGTTTATCCTTATCGACTATCCGCAGATAGTAAGGGGATTCAAGCAGATCGTGCCGCTGCGCTACCGCGACAAGGCCATGGAGGTGGCCAACGACATCATCACCAGTATGAACCGCTACTTCCGTGGGCAGGGACTCGTGGCCCTCTTCGCCATGGTCTTCTACTGCTCTGGCTTCCTAATCGTCGGGCTGCCGCTCGCCATTCCCATGGGTCTGCTCGTCGGCGTTCTCTACATGATACCCTATTTCCAGTATGTCACGCTGATTCCCGTGGCCCTGATATGCTTCATATATTCGATAGATGGCCAGATGGCGTTTCTTCCCGAATTGGGCAAGTGCCTGCTCGTGTATGTTTTCAGCCAGTGTGTCTGCGACTATGTAGTGACTCCCCGCGTCATGGGACGCGAGCTCGGCCTTAATCCGGCGATTATCCTGCTGTCGCTCTCCGTGTGGGGGTCGCTTCTCGGCATCATCGGTATGATCGTGGCCCTGCCGGTCACTGCCTTGCTGATGAGCTACTATCAGGTCTATGTCAGCAACAGGAAATGACACCATTCCCTCCGGTTGATTTTCGCCGGTCAGGACACTGTCACATCATGCTGCGCCATTTACGGTAGCCGAGAACGGCAATGATGGTATATATGCCGTAGAGCACGGCATAGAAATATATTTCCTTATACACATATAGGCTGCTGCTTACTGCATCGACAAGAATCCATACTATCCACTGTTCCAGATATTTCCGGGCCAGCATCCATGCGCCTGTTATGCTGAGGGCTGTCGTGAAGGCGTCTGCTGCCGGCACATTGCTGTCGGTCATGTATTCCAGCACCAGATACAGTGCGAGCCAGATAGCCAGAAACACGGCAGTGCATCCGGCGATGTAGCGTGGTGGGATATGTGTCACCGGCATGTCCTGTTTGCCGCCGGTGTCGTTGTCGGCTCCGGCAGGGCTGTCGTTGTGGATCCGGGTGCCTTTATGGCGTGCGCGAGTCCAGACATACCAGCCATAGAGCGACATGACGAAGTAATATATGGTGATTGCGAAATCGGCATACAGGCCTTTGCCCAGATAGACCCACATGGAGATGGCGGGCATCACTATGGAGGCATACCATAGCCGGCTGTCGGCATGGTATTCCCACCATAGATAGAGAAGCCCTACAGAAAACCCGAGTATCTCGAGTATGTTGTCCCAGGGGAGGTCGGAAAGATTCATCAGAAGCTTAGTGTTACGGTTGCGAGCACGTTGGTGGTGGCCTGTGCGGCGAATCCTGCGTAGCGGTATATCACGGGCTTGCCCTCTTCCATATAGTAGCCGGCTCCGGCATATCCGTTGTTGCAGTATTTTTCATTGAATATATTGTAGACCGTCACTCCGAGCCTCAGTTCCTTGATGGCGGTAAGGTGCCTGAAGGTGTAGGCAAGTGAGAGGTCGCTTGTGAAATATGAGTCGAGGCGCGCTTCCTCGCTCCGGGCGTTGTTCATGTACTGGCTCGATACGTAGCGGCTCATGAGTGATGCCTCGAATCCCTTCACGTTGAAGTTGAAGGCGTTGTGCAGTACGAAGTCGGGCGAGAAAGCGATTGGAGTGTCGCCGCGGTCAAACGATATGGGATTCTGCCATTCGTCCTCATATATGTATTCTGTAAAGTTCTTGATGCGGTTTCGCGAGAGTGTGGCGTTGATCTGCCAGTCAAACCATTCTGTCGGCTGCAGGCCTCCCTGAAGTTCGATGCCCATGCGGTATGACTTCGGCACGTTGACGCTCAGCGCGTTGCCGGTATCGGAGAGTTGTCCGGTCACTACGAGCTGGTCCTTGTAGTCCATATAGTAGAGGTTGGCGCCTATGGTGAAGAGCGGGGTGGAGTAGGAGTAGCCCGCCTCATAGTCGAAGAGGCGTTCAGCGGTAGGGTAATGCGTCGGGTCGCTGTCGGTGAAGTTGTCGCGGGTAGGCTCCTTGTGAGCCACGCTCCACGATGCGTAAGCGCGGTGGCCGGCGTGGTTGTAGGAGATTCCGAGTTTCGGGTTGAAGAAGTTCCACTTGCGGTCTACGTCAAGCATGGCCATCTTTCCGGTGTTCCAGTCGAAGTTGTCGCTCATGCCCCGTATGCTGTAGTCTATGTGGCGGTACTGCAGGTCGGCGTAGGCAGAGAATCCGGTGCCGAACTCATAGTCGCCCCTCACGAATATGTTGGAGTCGAACTTGCGTCCTGTATTGTTGTAGTATTCCTGTAGCGGGTCGATGGCGCCCACATAGTTGCGTACCCATTTTATCTGTCCGAAATGTCCCCCCTTGAACCAGTTGACGGCACCTCCGGCCACTACTGAGAGGGCGTCGCGCTGATAGCGGACGTTGACCATTCCGCCTCCGAAGTCGCAGTCGTTGTGCTTCAGGCGTATGAGGTCGGATTTCTTCACGGTGTTGCCCTCTGCGTCGATGAAAGGTGCCAGACCGTACTCCTCGAGCGTCCGCTTCGTCTTGTACTGGTCGTAGTATCCGTCGCCCTTCGTATAGTGCAGGGCAGCGTTGAGCGTGACGTATTGTCCGATATACTGGTTGAAGAGCAGCTGGAAATGATGCTGCGTGAAGTTGTCGCACTGGTCCTTGTAGTATGCCTTCGACCCGTCTGAGGCCGTGTATTCACCGCAGGGGTTGTAGCGTCGGCCATACTTCTCCATGTCCTCCTTCGATGCGTAGTCCCACGCCATGTAGGTGCGTTCCTTGCCGCCGAAGGCGAGGAGGCGCAGCGAGGTGTTGTCGCTGCGGTAGGCCAGCTGGCCCATATAGCTCCATAGTTTCGAGAACGCGCGGTCGATATATCCGTCCGAGCCGATGTGGCTGAACCGGGCGTCGACGCTCCAGTGGTCGCCGAAAAGTCCCGATGATACCTTTACGGTCTGGCGGTTGGTGTTGTATGATCCATATGAGGCGGATACGAGGGCCGAGCGTTCCGAGGAGGGGGCGTCGGTCATCATGTTGATCGACGCGCCGAAGGCTCCTGCTCCGTTGGTCGAGGTGCCGGCTCCACGCTGTATCTGGATGTCCTTGAGCGAGGACGCGAGGTCCGGCATGTTGACCCAGTATACGTTGTGGCTCTCGCTGTCGTTGATTGGCACTCCGTTGGCGGTGATATTGATTCTGGAGGCGTCGGTGCCGCGCACGCGGAGGCTGCTGTAGCCGATTCCGGCTCCGGCGTCGCCCGTGGAGATCACGGAGGGGGTCATCTCAAGCATGGAGGGGATATCGCGGCCGTTGTTGGCTTTGGCTATCTCCTTCGCGGAGACATTGGTGAAGGCTACGGGCGTTTTTACTCCTGCCCGGTTCGCGGTCACTTCCACGCCATTGAGGTTGGTCACGATTGAGTCGCCGTATTCTACGGCCGACAGTGCCTCGGCTGTCTCTGCCGAAGCGGGGAGCGAGGCCATGCACAGCATGGCGGCACCCCATGAAAAGGTCTTTTTCATGTCTTTTATTTTTCTTACGCCGGTACTAACCGGATCAAGTTTGAAGGGTTTGTTCTCAGCCCCGCGGCATTGGCAGCCGTGGTGCACCCCTAAATTACTGACTGTATGAAATACTCCCGCTCCCGGGAGCATCTGAAGCATGGCCTCGGCCAAGCGCCTGCAAAATTACAAAAAAAAATCCACCCGCCCAAATCGGATTTCCGGCCGAATCACGATATTATGTCCTGACATGGATAATACGGCGGTCAAGGAGCGGGGCGTATGCGTTGTCAAGTCAGAAATTTTTATTAACTTTGTGGCTGAATACATATGTAATGAAGTTTATGCAACTTCTATAACTGACTTGACGCTTATGAAAAGATTTCTTGCTTATATCATGATGGCGCTCTGCGCCGCTGCTGTCACCTGCTCGGCAGGCGACAAGGCCGCTGAAGCCCTTCTCCAGCGGGTATGCCCCGGTGCGAAAGGGCGCATCACGCTTGAGGTGAAAAAAGGAACCCCGGGAGTGGATTTCTTCGAGATTGACATGCACGCGGGGAAACCGCGCATCACCGGCAACAATAGTGTAAGTGTCGCTACGGGACTCAACTGGTATCTAAAGCATTACTGTGGAGTGCACCTGACATGGAACAACATGCAGGCCGAGCTTCCCGCAGTCTGCCCCGCTGTGGAAGGCAAGGTCCGCAAGGAGACGCCGCTCACCATGCGCTACGATTTCAACTATTGCACGTTCTCCTACAGCATGGCCTTCTGGGACTGGCAGCGGTGGGAGAAGGAGATAGACTGGATGGCGCTTCACGGCATCAATATGCCGCTCGCCATAGTAGGCATGGAGTCGGCATGGCGCAATATGCTGCTCCGTCTCGGCTACTCCGAAAAGGAAGTAGGCGACTTCATAGCGGGTCCCGGATTCATCGCCTGGTGGGCGATGAACAATCTCGAGGGCTGGGGTGGTCCGCTGCCCGCGTCATGGTATGACAATCAGGAAAAACTACAGAAAAGGATCCTCGCCCGCATGGATCAGCTCGGCATGACCCCGGTGCTTCCCGGCTACTGCGGCATGATGCCCCACGATGCCGCGTCGCGCCTCGGTCTCGACGTGGTGGAAGGTGACCTCTGGAACGGGTATACCCGACCCTCCAACCTGCTGCCGACTGATCCGCGCTTTGACAAGATAGCCGACATCTATTACGACGAACTGACAAAACTCTACGGCAAGGCTCGCTATTACTCTATGGATCCCTTCCATGAGATGAACGACGTCGACGTGGACTACGGCAAGGCCGGACAGAAACTCATGCAGGCCATGAAGCGCTGCAATCCGAAGGCAAAATGGGTGATCCAGGGGTGGACCGAGAATCCCCGTCCGCAGATGCTCGCGGCTCTTCAGCCGGGCGAGCTCGTCATACTCGACCTCTCCTCTGAGTGCCGCCCCATGTGGGGTATCCCCTCCGTATGGAAGCGTGACAACGGTTATGAGGGTCATACATGGCTCTTCTGCATGCTGGAGAATTTCGGCGCCAATGTCGGCCTCCACGGCAGAATGGACCAGCTTATCGATAATTTCCGCCAGACCAAGACCAATCCTCTCGCCGCCGACCTGAAGGGTATCGGCCTCACCATGGAGGGTTCGGGCAACAATCCCGTGATGTTCGAGCTCATGTGCGAGCTTCCATGGATGGGCGACGACATTCCCGGCAAGGAGGAATGGGTGGCTGATTATGTAAGATGCCGCTACGGTGTCGACGATCCCGACATCCAGGCCGCATGGCGGGTGCTTGCCGACGGTATTTATAACTGTCCTGCCGGCAACAACCAGCAGGGCCCCCACGAGAGTATCTTCTGTGGACGCCCGTCGACCGACAATTTCCAGGTCAAGTCATGGTCGAAGATGCGCAACTACTATGATCCGGCCACCACTCTGGAGGCCGCGACACTCATGGCAAAGGCCGCAGGACGCATGCGCGGCAACAACAACTATGAGTACGACCTCGTCGACATGACCCGTCAGGCTCTCGCCGATCAGGGCCGTCGCCAGTATCAGCGCGCCATGTCGGACTATCGTACATTCTCTCGCAAGGATTTCGACAACAGCAGCGCCCGCTTCCTCGAGATGCTCCTCATGCAGGACCGTCTGCTCGGATCCCGTCCTGAGTTCCGTCTCGGCTCATGGACTGAGGCTGCCCGTAGCCTCGGCACTACTGAGGCTGAGAAGGATCAGTATGAGTGGAATGCCCGGGTGCAGGTCACTACCTGGGGCAACCGTACATGCGCAGACAAGGGAGGGCTTCGCGACTATGCCAACAAGGAATGGCAGGGCCTTCTCAAGGATTTCTACTATCCCCGCTGGCAGAAGTGGATGGAGGCGCTCGCGCGGCAGATGGAGGAGGATGCAGGCCCGCGTCCCGATGCCCTCGGCGGCGGTCCCAACGCCAACAAGACTTCCTCCGAACTGTTCGCAATGGCCCTTCCGTCGGCTCCCGTGATTGACTGGTATGCCATGGAGGAGCCCTGGACCCTCCGTAAAGGTGGGTATTCATCCGCGCCCGAGGGCGACGCCATCGACCTCTCGCTTGAGGCTCTTGCGCTCATGAAGGGTGAAGGATGCAGTAAGTAATGACGTGTTGGTGCATGGCTGGTAAGTACCGGAATTAGTGAGGAATATCAGTTGAGGAGTATCAGTATGGCTGGTTCTGAGAAGGTGATGGATTGCACTACCGACATAAAGTTTCTGAAGGGAGTGGGCGATGCCAGGGCTAAGCTTCTTGCTTCTGAACTCGGCATACACACGCTCGGCGACCTGCTCTTTTATTTCCCGACACGCCATGTCGACAGAAGCAAGTTCTATCATATCCGCGACCTCTCGGGCACCGAGATGCCCTACATACAGATGCGCGGACAGTTCATCAACTTCACCCGTGAGGGTGAGGGACGCAAGCAGCGCCTGACAGCCACTTTCACCGACGGCGACCGTCTCTGCCAGGTGACATGGTTCGCAAAGATCCAGACCATAGCCGGTATGTACCGTCCCGGAGTGGAGTATGTGCTGTTTGGTAAACCGGCATATCGTTACAATGCATGGCAGTTCGTGCATCCGGAGATCGAGCCATACGATCCGGAACGTCCTCCGGAGGGATTCCGGGGCATATACGGACTTACCGAGACCCTGCGCAAGCGCGGATTCACCTCCCGCCTTATGCAGACCCTGACGTCAAACCTTCTCGACCGTATGGCCGGGACCCCGCTTGCCGAGACACTTCCGCTTGAGATCATCATGGAGAAAAACCTGATGCCGCTCAACGACGCGGTCCGCAACATGCACCGGCCCGACTCAGTGCAGAGCCTTCAGCGTGCGTCGGAACGCCTGAAATTCGAGGAACTGTTTTATCTCGAGCTCCATATACTTGAGTATTCACGCAAACGCAATCTCCAGCTCCGTGGACATGTCTTCACGAAAGTGGGTCCTCTCTTCAACCGCTTCTACTCCGAAGTGGTGCCGTTTCCCCTCACCGGGGCGCAGAAGCGCGTGCTGCGCGAGATACGTGAGGATATGCGCACAGGAAGGCAGATGAACCGTCTCCTGCAGGGTGACGTAGGCAGCGGAAAGACGCTGGTGGCGTTCATGACGATGCTCCTTGCCGTAGACAACGGAATGCAGGCCGCACTGATGGCTCCCACCGAGATTCTTGCCACCCAGCATGCGGAGTCGCTTGCCCAGTGGGCAGAGCCGCTCGGGATAGGTGTGGCCCTTCTGACGGGCAGTACCAAGGCAAGACGCCGCCGCGAGATTGCGGAGGGACTTATGGATGGAAGTATAGGTATTCTCGTGGGTACCCACGCCCTTATAGAGGACTCCGTGGAGTTCAAGGCTCTCGGCGTAGCCGTCATCGACGAGCAGCACCGCTTCGGAGTGGCGCAGCGTGCCCGCCTCTGGAGCAAGGGGACTGTTGCGCCCCATGTGCTTGTGATGACCGCCACGCCCATCCCGCGCACACTTGCCATGACTGTCTATGGTGATCTTGACGTAAGCGTCATCGATCAGCTTCCCCCCGGGCGCAAGCCGATTCAGACATGGCTAAGGTATGACGACAACCGCAACGAGGTGTATCGCCATCTCTACAACGAACTGCAGAAGGGTCGCCAGGCATATATCGTATATCCTCTCATTCAGGAAAGCGAGAAGACCGACCTGAAATCGGCCGAGGAGGGTTTCGAGCGTATCAGGAGCATCTTTCCCGGTATCGGCGTAAGTCTGGTGCATGGACGCATGAAGCCTGCCGACAAGGATGCGCAGATGCAGCGCTTCGCCTCGGGCGAGACCCGCATCCTCGTGGCCACTACAGTGATCGAGGTGGGAGTGAATGTGCCCAACGCCTCGGTGATGATCATAGAGAATGCCGAGCGTTTCGGTCTTTCGCAGCTTCATCAGTTGCGGGGCAGGGTAGGACGTGGAGCGGAACTTAGCTATTGTATTCTCATGAGCCGTCATCAGATAGGAGCGGATACAAAAAAACGTCTCGGCATAATGACCGAGACTACCGACGGTTTCCTTATTTCGGAAGCCGACATGAAGTTGCGCGGACCTGGCGACATGGAGGGTACCCAGCAGTCGGGTCTTGCCTTCAACCTGAAGGTGGCCAATCTCGCCCGCGACGGCCAGATAGTGGCGGTAGCGCGTGATACAGCCTCCCGCCTACTCGACGGCAGGCTTCTCCTGCACCCCGACGGCATAGCGGTCATCAACCGCGAGCTTCACGCACGTTTCAGCAAGTCGATCGACTGGAGCCGCATCTCCTGACATACCCTACATTGCATATACGCAACGAAGGCGCCGTTTCCCGTGAGGGTCGGCGCCTTCGGCGTGTATTGGGTATTTCGGGGGATTTAGAATATTCCGTTCACTCCGCAGAAGATGAGCACGAGATAGCCGAGGAGAAGACCGATCGAGCCCATGATGAGGCCTGTCTTCACCATGTTCTTCTGTTCGATGAAGCCTGTGGCGTCGGCAAGGGCGTTCGGGGGTGTGGAGATCGGGAGCACCATCGCTACGGAGGAGCAGATGGCTACGCCGATAAGAAGTGTCGATACTCCGCCGTAGGCCTGGAGCTGTTCGGTCATGGTGCTGCCGGCTATCGCCAGAATGGGGATGAAGAGGGCGGCGGTGGCTGTGTGGCTGATGAAGTTGGCCATCAGGTAGCAGAGCAGACCTGAGCCGATGATCACTACGAGCGGTGGCCAGCTTGCGAAGGGTACTGCCTCGATGAGGTGTGTGGCGAGTCCGGACTGCTTCATGGCCACGCCGAGCGAGAAGGCTCCGGCGATCATCCAGAGGATACTCCATGAGAGCTGTTCGAGGTCACGCTTTGTGATCACGCCCGCCATACAGAGCACGCCCACGGGGAGCATGGCCACTACGTTGGCGTTGACGCCGGTGATGGAGTCTGTGAGCCAGAGCAGCACGGTAGCGGCGAATGTGATATACACGATGATATCCTTCTTGCTCGACTCATGAGTGGATTCAATCTTAAGGGTGATCTGCTTCTGCTTGAAGGGGAAGAGGCTTTTCAGTACCATCCACGCTATGAAGAGGAGCACGAGCGTAAGGGGCACCATCACCATCATCCACTGGCCGAAGCCGATGCCCATGTCCATGCCGTTGGGGTCATTGAGAAACTTCAGGGCGATGGCGTTGGGAGGTGTGCCGATAGGAGTACCCATGCCGCCGATGTTGGCGCCTACCGGAATGGCGAGTGCAAGACCGATCTTGCCCTTGCCGTCGGCAGGAAGGGCGCTGAGCACCGGAGCGAGGAAGGTAAGCATCATCGCGGCGGTAGCCGTGTTGCTGATAAACATCGAGAATATTGCTGTCACCAGCAGGAAGCCGAGGAGTACGTTTTCAGATTTCGTACCGAACGGTGTCAGAAGCACCTTCGCGAGTTTTACGTCAAGTCCCGATTTCGATGCGGCGATGGCGATGATGAAGCCGCCGATGAAGAGCATGATGGTCGGGTCTGCGAAGCAGTGCAGGATGTCGGTGTTGTTGATGAGGTTGGTGAATTTCTCACCGTCAGCACCTGTCTGGAAGAACCACAGTGCGCTGTTGGATGCCGTGAACAGCAGCAATACTACCACTACGAGCGATGTGGTCCATGCCGGTACGGCATCGAAAAGCCACATGAGGGCCGCGAATGCGAAGATCGCGAGCACGCGGTGCTCTACCGGGGTGAGGCCCGGAAGTCCGTAGGATGCCGACGGGCAGATCCAGAGTAACAGGGGGATACCGATTGCAAACAGGAGTTTCAGAGCCTTGACGCTCAGTGGATTCTTCCTGTTGCGATGTTCTTTTTTCCACTGGTGGTATTCTTCCACCAGATGAAAACCATGAAAGATAGTAAACATGAAATCTATAATGTTGGGTTACTTTGCCTGAAGAAACGGAGCGCAAAATTACAAAGAATTTGCCACATAACCAAACCTTAAAGACTAAAATGTTGTCAGATTGCCGCTATTCCGATGCCATGCGTCATGGCATGGCGGTTTATTTAGGAATAATCGTGAATGTGAGTGAGCCGCGTGTGGATGTGGCGCCTTTCTTGGCGCTCCATTTTGCCTGCATGGCGGCCTCCTCGCATTTCTTGCGGATAGCCCTTGTGGCCGCGCCTGACGCGGTTGCGGATGTCACGTTGCCCTCGGCGTCTACTGTGATGGAGACGGTCACGGTTGTCTTGTGGGTAAGCGATACGTCGGGAAGCGGACATCCGAGAAACTGTCGGCCGCTCATTCGGCCGGTCACGCCGCTCCCTGTGCCTTCACTGCCTGATGCGGAGTCAAACTTTCCCTTTACCGATCCGGGTTTTGTCTTGAACTTCCCTTCCATCGACGTGGCCACTTTCTCCTCCTCTTTCTTGCGGTTGGACTCGGCGGTCTCTACAGGACTCGGTTTCGGAGTGGACACGAGTTTTGGCTCAGGCGATACTTCCTGATTCTCTCCGGTGGTCACCGTGTGGGGCTGTTCGGTCTCCGCCGGTGCCGGTTCGCCCTTCACTTCCGGAGCCGGTGAGTCATGCTTTATGGCTTCCGGCTCGCCTATGCTCTGGTGATTCTGCAGCAGAAGTTCGGGATCAAGAAATACCTCTTCCTCCTCAAGTTCCGGATTGGATGCCTCGGCAAGACGCTCGTCAAACCTTAGTCCGGTGAATACGAGCCATAGGCATGTGAGGGCGATCGCCAGCAGGGTGACTGCCGCCGCTATGGCCGAATCTCTGCGTTCTGGTGTCTTCATAGGCTTTATTCCTGGGCTGCCCTTGTGGCGAGCACCATCTTCATCTTGCGGCGCGCGGCCATGTCAAGTATTTCCACGATTTTGCCATACTCCACCTTTTCATCGGCGTAAAGTGCTATGCCGCGGGTGGAATCCTGCTCCTGTATGAGGGTAAGGGCCGACACAAGTTCCTCGCGGCTCACCGGACGCGGTGAGGCATTGGAGGCCACGGAGTCGGTACGGTCCACCACTATGTAGAACTGTGAGAGGGAGTCTACATAGACCTCGGTCAGAGGCTTCTTCGATGTCTGCTCCGAACTCTGCGGAAGGCTTACGTCGATGGCTGCCGGAAATATCAGGGTGGATGTCACCATGAAGAAGATGAGCAGCAGGAAGATGACGTCGGTCATCGAAGACATGGAAAATGTATCGAGAGTTGAGAATGAGCGTTTTAATGCCATCTTATGATTTATTCAACATTCGGAATTCAATATTCAAAATTCATGCACGGCATTTACTTATGCCGCGGGCTCATTGAGGAGGTCCATAAACTCCATGGTCTTTGCCTCAAGCCCGGTCATCACGCGGTTGACGCGGCTTACGAGATAGTTGTATGCAAAGAGGGCCACGATGCCTACTATAAGACCTGCCACAGTGGTCACGAGGGCTTGGTAAATACCGCTTGAGAGCACTATGATGTTGGCTCCAGTGCCTGCCATGGCAAGGGCATAGAACGCCTGTATCATACCCGTTACGGTTCCGAGGAACCCGAGCATGGGTGCTCCCGCTGCTGTTGTCGAAAGCCATGTGAAGCCCTTGCCGAGCTTTGCCACCTCGATATTGCCGGTGTTCTCGATTGCCACGAGCACATCCTGCATAGGGCGGCCGATACGTGTCACTCCCTTGAGTATGAGTCGCGCGTACGGGGTGTCGGTCTTCTTGCAGAGTGAAAGGGCGCTTTCAAGGTCACCCTCATGCACATAGTCGCGTATGCGCTGCATGAATGTCTTGTCTTCCTTGCTTGCACGGTTGATGGCGAGGCATCGCTCCACAAATACGTATATGCTCACTATCAGAAGCACGGCGAGCGGAATCATGATATAGCCGCCATCCATGACGAGCGACCAAAGGCTAAGAGTCTCCATATACTATAATTGATACTATAATTGTTTCAATTTCAATCCAGTTCCCATATCCCTATTCAAAATTCAAAATTCAAAATTCCAAATTAAACGAGGCATTCCCGATACCGCCGTATAGTCTCTGCTATCCCGAGATAGAGCGCGTCGCATATTATGGCGTGCCCTATGCTGACCTCGTCGGTCCAGGGTATCGTTCGGAGGAAATAGGCGAGGTTCTCAAGGCTCAGGTCATGCCCGGCGTTGAGTCCGAGTCCTACCTCGCGGGCGGCCTTGGCAGCCTCGACAAATGGGGCTATGGCCTCTTCGCGTCCGGCCGCATAGCCGTCGGCATACGCCTTGGTGTAGAGTTCCACGCGGTCGGCGCCGGCTTCTTTCGCCGCGCGCACCTGCACGGGGTCGGGATCTACGAAGAGCGATACCCTGATGCCCGCCTTCTTGAAGCGCGTGACGATCTCGCGCAGCATCGCGGAGTTTTCGGTCACGTTCCATCCGTGGTTGGACGTAAGCTGTCCCGGGGCGTCAGGCACCAGTGTGACCTGGGCGGGAGCGGCTGAGAGTACAAGGCTGATGAAGTCTTCTGTCGGATATCCCTCGATGTTGAGCTCGGTGGTGATCGCTGCCTTTAGTTCCGGCACGTCGGCGCGCCGTATGTGGCGCTCGTCAGGACGCGGATGCACAGTGATGCCGTCGGCTCCGGCCTTTTCGCAGGCAAGGGCGAATGTCACCAGATCCGGATTTCCCTCGCCACGCGCGTTGCGCACTGTGGCGACCTTGTTTATATTGACGCTCAGTTTTGTCATTTTCCTATTTCAGACGTTATAAGATTAAAAAACCTGAAGTTTTATTAATCTTTATGGTTTTTCGGCATAATATTTGTAACTTTGAATCCGCAAACCCGATTGCAGGCATTTTTTCGCCGGATTGCAAAGAATGCAAGGCAAAATTAGTGAAAATACCTGAAATCACCAAAAAGATTATCAACATTGACCACACAAAGCACTCTCATACCC
>X108_Striped_Desert_Hamster__coassemble_167_pt1 | contig 16913 bp, 14 predicted proteins | sample X108_Striped_Desert_Hamster__metabat2_low_PE_001 | metagenome-assembled genome bin X108_Striped_Desert_Hamster | reverse complement strand
CCTCTTAGCTTCCGTAGCATTCGGAAGCCGAGCCGACATGCCCGAGATACCGGACTTCGACGGAAATGACCCTCCTCTTACCATAAAACCGGTCAGAGGTTTCTACCGCTTCGTGGATGAATATGGCGACACCGTAAGAATGACCATTTTCAACGACTTCTTCGTGTATCCGCCCATGAAGTTCAAGAATAAGAAGCAGGAGGAATTTTACTGGCGCACCGTGCGCGACGTACGCAAGACCCTGCCATATGCAAAACTTGCCTTCGCCACCCTTTGCGAGACTTACGAGTATATCCAGACCATTCCTGATGCCAAGACCCGCGAAAAGCATCTGAAACGTCTTGAAAGCGACATTTTCGAGCAATACAAGCCCTTAGTCAAGAAAATGACCAAAAACCAGGGTAAAATCCTCCTCAAGCTAATCAACAGGGAGACCGACCAGAGCTCTTTCAATATTGTGAAGGCATTCTTGGGAAGTTTCAGAGCCGGATTCTGGCAGACGTTCGGTAAGTTCTTCGGCATGAACATGAAAGCCGGTTTCCATCCCGACACCAACAAGGAAGACGCCACCATCGACCGTATCGCACACCTCATAGAGCAGGGCCAGCTCTGACATGACTGAGAAGTTGTCGCCTTTCCCTTGCATATACAGATTATATTTGTTAAATTTGCATCATGAAGAAATACGCATCAAAGACTATTTCCTTCATGGCCCTGATTATGCTCATGACCCTCTCGGGATGCATAAAAAACGAGTTTAAGGTAAGTTTCGAATTTCCGAAGGACCATGTCGGCAACTATATAGTGACATACTACGCCTGGGACTCCCGGACCGGAGCATGGATTGAGAATACCGCGTCCGTTCAGGACGGCACAGCATCCGTCGGATGCATCACCCGCCGCCCTACTCTCGTATATGTGCGGGATGCCTCGTCTGCCGCCAGTTCGACTCTCTTCTATGTGGAAAGAGGCGACGAGATACTGATAAAGGGCGACAAAAACGACATGAATACATGGAGCATCTCCGGCAACGACATATCCCGGCAATGGTCGGAATGGCGTAAGACAAACGCCGCATCCCTGTCTGGTACTGATCCTGTCAAGACACGCAAGGAGAGAGAAAAAGCCATATCCGGCTTTGTCAAGGCCAATCCTTCAAGTCTTCTATCTGCCATAATGCTCCTCACAGAATGGGACCGCCGTGAGAATCCGGAAGGGTTCCTGTCCTTGTGGAACAGTATCGACAAGGATCTTCGCTCGCAAGAGACTACCGAGATGTGTGGAGCACCGGACCTGCTCGGTGTCGAGTTTGAGGTCAAGGCTGACGGAACCCTCGGACTGGCACGAAAGAAGAAGCACACATCACTAATCGTCCGATCGCGCGACAACGGCATCGACACCCTGCGTCTCGCAGGAAAAAAGGCATCGCTGCTCTATTTTTTCCGTGATAATGACTCGCGCCACCGCATTGTAATAGACTCGCTAAAGGCAATCGCAAAAGAGTTTCCCGACTCTACGAAAAGAATCATATCCGATATCTCGGCCGAATCCGACAGCACTGCCTGGATAGCGCAGATGCGTGGCGACACACTCAAGGGTGCAGTTCGCGCATGGATGCCTCACGGTATTGCCGACGAGCGTATGGTCAGCCTCGGAGTGGCGCGCCTCCCATGGATAGTGGTCATGTCCAAAGGCGGATCGGAAGTATATTCCGGCGATGAAGTGGGTGAGGCGGTGAAGGCCTTCAGGAAAGAGATGAAGAAAAAAGACAACCCCACCAAACCGAAGAAGAAATAATGCTGACCAAAGTTTATTCCGCCGCGATATCTGGCATCGACGCGATAGTGGTCACTATCGAGACCGTAGTGCAGAAAGGCTCGCTCTTCAGCATCGTGGGCCTCCCCGACACCGCCGTGAAGGAGGCATATACACGCATCACCACCGCGCTGACCCACAGCGGAATAGGCTTTCCACACAAGAGCACCGTCATCAACCTCTCTCCCGCCGACGTGAAGAAGGAGGGAGCCGCGTTCGACCTCCCCATGGCCATTGGAGTTCTCGCCTCCAACGAGATGGTACCTACCGAAAACCTTGCCAACTACATGATAATGGGAGAATTGTCGCTTGATGGCTCGGTGCTTCCGGTCAAAGGTGTGCTCCCCATGGCCATAAAGGCCCGTGAGATGGGATTCAGCCGCCTGATAGTGCCGGAGGCAAACGTGACTGAAGCGGCCGTTGTCAACCGTGTGGAGGTATTCGGCGTGAAGACACTTGCGGAGGCAGTAGGCGTGATAGCCGGGACTGCCGATCTTAGTCCTACCGTTATCAACACCCGCGAGATCTTCGCGGCGGAGGCCGACAGTTTCGATTTCGACTTCTCGGAGGTAAAGGGACAGGAAAGCGTGAAACGCGCTTTCGAGGTCGCATGCGCAGGAGGCCACAACATCCTCATGGTAGGCCCTCCCGGTGCCGGTAAATCCATGATGGCCAAGCGTCTCCCATCCATACTCCCGCCACTGAGCCTCGCCGAGGCCCTTGAAACCACCAAGATACACTCCGTAGCCGGCAGACTACACCGTGGCTCTATGCTTATGACCAAACGCCCTTTCCGGACCCCTCACCACACCGTATCGCCTGTGGCACTCGTAGGTGGCGGAATAAGCCCAATGCCCGGAGAGATATCCCTCGCCCACAACGGCGTCCTTTTCCTTGACGAATTTCCTGAATTCTCACGCACAGTGCTCGAAGTGCTCCGCCAGCCCATCGAGGACCGCACCATCACAGTCTCACGCGCCAAATACACCGTCGACTATCCCGCCTCCTTCATGCTGGTAGCGTCTATGAATCCATGCCCCTGCGGCTACTACGGCCATCCATCCAGAAAATGCACATGCCCTGCCGGTGCCGTCACCAGATACATGAACCGTATAAGTGGTCCCCTTCTCGACCGCATTGACATCCAGTGCGAGATCGAGCCTGTCGATTTTGATGACATGGCCAACACCACTCCGTCCGAGTCAAGCCGCGACATACGCGATCGCGTCATAAAGGCACGAGCCATACAGCAGGCTCGTTTCAGCAGTGTGCCCGGCATATACTGCAACGCCCAGATGAACTCCCGCCTGATCCATGCCTACGCCTGGCCCGACGAAGAAGGCCTCGCCAAACTGAAAGACCGCATGACCCGCCTCAACATGTCAGCCCGTGCCTTTGACCGCATCCTGCGTGTAGCCCGCACCATAGCCGATTTGGAATACGCCGCCACCCTACCGTTAGAAGAAGCAGTCTCATCCCCCGTCCTAAGCCGCCACATAGCCGAAGCCATAGGCTACCGAGCCCTAGACCGCGCCTCCTACGGCCACACCTTCTAAGGCCTTTCCGCCCTACCCAGCCCTCACCTCCCTCCTCCTACAGCCACACCTTCCGAAGGCCCTTCCGCCCTACCCAGCCCTCGCCTCTCTCCTCCCACAGCCACACCTTCCGAAGGCTTTTCAGCCCTCTCTTCCATCAGCCTAAGCTGCTCCTATGCTTCTCGACACACCGCACCCACGACAAACCGGCTACGCTCCCCATTTTTTCTATCCACCACAATAACCATATTACCACAATAACCACCACATCCAGCACAAATATAGAAATTATCCGCGCGAAGCCAGTTTGTCGAAGGTGAGAAAGATCCATTATATAAAGAACCATCATAAAAAGACTAAATAAAAAAAATCCCATATGAGCTCAGCAGAAGAAATCAGCCCCTTTAAAGATTCCGGTGAGCACTCCTACCATCGTCGTTCTTTCCATCATGATTACCACAACCCATTTATCTATCACATCATCCTGAAGAAGAGAAAAGATTGTGAAAACTTTGGCTCTGTGACAGGCGATGCCAGAATTCCTTACGGCAATCCGGGATGCGCCTCCATCAAGGAATCCTTATTGGGCAGCATTATAGCAAAGATGGTATTACGGCTCCCATATGATTATCCCATTCTAAAACTTCATCAATTCTGCGTGATGCCTGATCATCTGCATCTGCTCTTGCAAGTTAAGTTCCGCTCAGACAGGCATCTTGACTTCTACATAGACCACCTGAAAGAAAGAATCGCAAAAAGATTTTCAACCGAGACAGGAGAATCGATAGGCGTGGATGATATTTTTGAAAAAGGCTATTGCGACAAGCCCCTTTATGATGACCGCAGTCTTGACGGCTGGTACAGATATATCCGTGAGAATCCCCATCGTCTTGCCATGCGCAAGCAATATCCCCGATTTTTTCAGCGGACACGGAATCTGAGAATCGGCGACCATGAATGCGAGACTTACGGCAATCTGTTTCTTCTGCGCAATCCCGACAAAGCAGCAGTCAAAGTAAGCCGCAAATTTTCAGAAGATGAAAAGCAGATGAAGAGAAAATTATGGCTTGAAAGCGCATCAAGAGGCACTATCCTTGTCTCGCCATTCATCTCACCGCTTGAAAAAAACATACGCGAAGAGACCGAACAGCTTGGTGCCAAAATCATACTTATTACCCATGAATCCTTTCCCGAACGCTTCAAACCCGCCCTACACGATTTCGAACTCTGCTCAAAAGGATCCCTACTAATCATCTCCATCGCTCTCCCCAAAAAAACAAAACTGACGCGCTCAATCTGCGAGCGCATGAATGCCCTCGCCCTCACCATATCAAAAATGCAAATCCCTTAGCAATCATCCTGAAGCGCGCATCTTCAAGAGCACGCTGCTTTAGAGTGAGCATACTGCTTTAATGGGAGCATGCTGCCTTAGAGTGAGCATTCTGCTTCAAGAGCACGCTGCTTTAGAGTGAGCATACTGCTTTAAAGAGCGCTCAGTTTTTTTGTTTAGTGTGCGCAGCCGGTTTGTCGCAGGTGAGCAGGTAAGCAGGTGCGTAAGTGCGCAGATAAAGTGAAAAAGCCGGCTTCGGGCATAAAGGCTCCGAAGCCGGCTCTATTATTGCAACCTTGCTGTCTTTCTGATTATCATTTAAAGCATGATGCGCTCTTACAGTGCGAAGTCATCGCCAAAGAGGTCCTCACCGCTGTCGCCTGATTCTGTCTCAGCTGCGATGTCCATGTCATCGTCATCTGAAGAGACTACCGAATCCTTACCCGGAAGGAACGGATTACCGGCAGGACGTTTTGCATCGCGGTCTGCATTCAGTTTTTCAGTAATCTTTTCCGCGAGTTCGTCGGCAAGCTCCTGATTCTCCTTCAGCACTCGCTTAACGGCATCACGACCCTGTCCGAGCTTGTTGCCGTTGTAGCTGAACCATGCTCCTGACTTCTGGATAATACCCTTCTCCACGCCGAGATCCACAATCTCGCCCACTCGTGAGATTCCCTCGCCAAACATAAGTTCGAACTCTGCCTTCATGAACGGGGGAGCCACCTTGTTCTTGACCACCTTCACCTTGGCAGTACGACCAACAGCCTGCTCGCCATCCTTGATGAATCCGCTCGCGCGGATTTCAAGGCGTACCGAACTGTAAAATTTAAGTGCATTACCACCCGTCGTAGTCTCCGGGTTACCGAACATAATACCGATCTTCTCACGAATCTGATTGATGAAGATACAGCAGGTACGGGTCTTCGATATCGTGCCGGTAAGCTTACGCATAGCCTGACTCATCAGGCGGGCATGCAGACCAACGTTCTTGTCGCCCATCTCGCCCTCTATTTCGGCCTTCGGAGTAAGGGCAGCCACAGAGTCAACCACCAGAACATCGATCGCACCTGAATTGATAAGCTGTTCGGCTATGTCGAGAGCCTGCTCGCCATTGTCAGGCTGTGCTATCCACAGGTTGTTCACGTCCACGCCAAGCTTCTCGGCATAGAAACGGTCGAAGGCATGCTCGGCATCGATAATGGCACATATGCCACCCATCTTCTGGGCCTCCGCTATCACATGGATAGCAAGAGTAGTCTTACCTGACGACTCCGGACCGAAAATCTCTGTGATACGGCCGCGGGGAAGTCCACCCACACCGAGCGCATAGTCAAGACCGATCGATCCCGTAGGAATCACCTCCACATCCTGCACCGAGTCATCACCCAGACGCATTATCGTACCGGTACCGAAATCTTTCTCCAGATGCTGCATTGCCATGTCAAGGGCCTTGCGCTTCTCGTCCATGTCCGCAATGCGGCCACCAGTCGCTTTTTTTACTACCTTCTTTGCCATATATTGTATTATTTTATTTTCCTATGGTTAAGGCTCTCCGGCTTATCGGATGCCATTAAAATTCAACAATGCAAAGGTACAGGAAATATTCGGCACCTCCAAACCATAAACCTTAATAAATCTTAACAAAACTGCCCACACTGCAATTTTGTTGCAGTATAGATATTAAAAACAGCATTAATCATTTATTATATTGTATTTTACATATAATAAAATCTCATGAATACTTATCACAGTATCCATGAGATAATATAGTTTAATACTTATTGTAATATATCAGCCTACCGAGGCACCGGGAGCGACATCGGCCGAGGGTGAAATCACGGTCAGGCTTCCGTCGGGATTAACTGCCGACATGATCATGCCCTGCGACTCTATTCCCATCATCTTGCGCGGCGGGAAATTAGCGATGAAGCATATTTCCTTGCCTACAAGCACAGAAGGATCCTCATAGCTCGAGGCTATGCCGCTTAGGATAGTACGCTTGCCAAGGCCGTCATCGATGAGGAACTGCAGCAGTTTCTTCGATTTCTTGACCTTCTGACATTCCAGCACTTTGCCCACACGTATATCAAGACGCTCGAATGTCTCGAAGTCCACATCCTCCTTTACGGGTTCCGGTGTCCAGCTTTCAAGCAGGTTCTTTTCCTTGGTAGCCTCAAGTTTGTCTATCTGAGCCTGAATGGCATCATCCTCAATCTTCTCGAAGAGAAGTTCCGGCTGGCCGATCTCCGTGCCTTCATGAAATACATCCCAATTGCAAAGCATATCCCAGTCTATCTTGCCCATACGGAGAAGACCGGTAAGTTTCTCCGACATAAAAGGCAGGAACGGCTCGAAGGCGATCGCAAGATTGGCACACATCTGAAGCGCCGTGTTCAGAATAGTCTCCGTACGCGCCATGTCGGTCTTCGCCACTTTCCACGGCTCGGTCTCCTGCAGATACTTGTTGCCGGCACGCGCCATATCCATGGCTATGCGAAGGGCCTCACGGAAATGGAAGGTATCGAGCGCCTCTGTCATCTCTCCCTTCAGTCTGATGGTATCGGCTATAAGCTGGCTGTCAGTCTCATCAAGAGCGCCGGCAGCAGGCACGACACCTCCGAAATACTTATGGGTGAGCACCACGGCACGGTTCACGAAATTACCGAGGATAGCGACAAGTTCGGAATTATTATGCGCCTGGAAGTCTTTCCAGGTGAAGTTATTGTCCTTCGTCTCCGGCGCATTGGCGGTCAGCACATAGCGCAGCGTGTCCTGCTTACCCGGGAAATCACGCAGATACTCGTGAAGCCACACGGCCCAGTTGCGTGAAGTGGATATCTTGTCGTTCTCCAGATTGAGGAACTCATTGGCAGGAACATTGTCGGGAAGGTTATAGCTGCCGTCAGCCATAAGCATCGACGGGAAGACTATGCAGTGGAATACGATATTATCCTTACCTATAAAGTGGAGCATGCGTGTCTCCGGATCCTTCCACCAGCGCTCCCAGTCATCGCCAAGAGCCTCGATCGTATTGGATATATATCCGATAGGCGCGTCAAACCATACATAGAGCACCTTTCCTTCCGCACCTTCCACAGGTACCGGAATACCCCAGTCAAGGTCGCGGCTCACGGCACGCGGCTGAAGACCGAGGTCAAGCCATGACTTGCACTGGCCATATACATTGGGTTTCCACTCCTTATGCTGCTCGAGAATCCACTCCCTTAGTTTAGGCTCCCACTTGTCGAGCGGAAGGAACCAGTGGAATGTCTCCTTCAATACCGGAGTATTGCCGGTGATGGCCGATTTCGGATTGATCAGGTCGGTAGCGTTGAGCGATGTACCGCACTTCTCGCACTGGTCACCATATGCCTTTTCATTGCCGCAGTGGGGGCAGGTACCGGTGACATAGCGGTCGGCAAGAAACTGTCCGGCTTCCTCGTCATATAACTGCATGCTGCTCTTTTCCACAAACTCACCCTTCTCATAAAGGCGGCGGAAAAAGTCGGAGGCCGTCTTGCGGTGAGTCTCTGAAGTGGTACGTCCGTAGACATTGAAGGAAATGCCGAGTTCTGCAAAGGAATCCTTGATGATCTTATGGTAGCGGTCCACTATGTCCTGCGGAGTGACACCCTCTTTCTTAGCCTTGATGGTAATGGGCACACCATGCTCGTCGCTGCCTCCCACGAAGAAGACCTCTTCTCCTTTAAGTCGCAGATAGCGCGCATAGATGTCGGCAGGCACATACACGCCTGCCAGATGTCCGATATGCACCGGACCGTTGGCATAGGGGAGAGCGGATGTGATAAGCGTTCTCTTGAATTTTTTCATTTCTTCTCTTCTTTCAGTAAATCCCTGATTTCTGTCAGCAGTTTTTCCTCATTACTCGGTTCGGCAGGAGCCGCGGGAGCCTCTTCCTCTTTCTTCTTGAATTTCATCATTACGCGGAGAGCCACGAAGATAGAGAGGGCTATGATGAAGAAGTCAACCACATTCTGGATAAACATGCCGTAATTGAATGTGACAGCCTCGCGTATCACAGCGCCGGCGGCATCCAGTTCCTCCGGACGGATTATCGCCTTCAGGTCAGTGAAATTGACACTGCCCGTGCATAGCGCTATTATTGGCATTATTATGTCGTTGACAAGTGAGGATACTATCTTGCCGAATGCACCGCCGATAATCACACCGACAGCCATGTCCACTACATTCCCCTTGAGGGCGAATGCCTTGAAATCATCTAAAAATTTTCCCATTTCTATTATCTGTTAAATATTACCTATTTGTTTATCACCACAAACCATTATGTGTCCGCCCGATATTGATTTCTCCAAAGCAATATGCGTCCGAAAACACATTTGCAAAATTAACAATTAATTTTCAAATAATAAGTTTAAAAATTACGAAAATATAGAGGAATAACAAAAATATTTTGCTATCTTTGCAGTGTGAAACAGACAGAAGTAAGCACATTCGGGGCATCAAAAAGCACCTCATCGTGTATCTATCTGTTTTTCAGGCGATAATATAACTTAACCCAATAAAGTTAAACAATAGTAATTATTATGACAAAGATTGGTATCAACGGCTTCGGCCGTATCGGTCGTTTCGTATTCCGCGCTTCTGTTAAGCGTGACGACATCGAGGTTGTTGCAATCAACGACCTTCTCCCCGTAGACTACATGGCATACATGCTTAAGTATGACACCATGCACGGCAAATTCGAAGGCACTGTAGACTATGACCTCGAAAAGAGCCTCCTCATCGTTAACGGTAAGGAAATCGTTGTTTCCGCTTGCCGCGACCCGAAGGAAATCGCATGGGGCGCTAAGGGTGCTGAATACGTAGTTGAATCTACCGGCCTCTTCCTCACAAAGGAAAAAGCTCAGGGTCACATCGACGCCGGCGCTAAGTACGTGGTTATGTCCGCTCCTTCAAAGGACGACACCCCCATGTTCGTTTGCGGTGTTAACCAGGACTCTTACGTTAAGGGTACTCAGTTCGTATCCAACGCTTCCTGCACAACCAACTGCCTCGCTCCGATCGCTAAGGTCCTCAACGACAAGTTCGGTCTTAAGGAAGGTCTCATGACTACCGTTCACTCTACTACCGCTACTCAGAAGACTGTAGACGGTCCCTCCATGAAGGACTGGCGTGGTGGCCGTGCCGCTTCCGGCAACATCATCCCCTCTTCTACAGGTGCTGCAAAGGCTGTAGGTAAGGTTATCCCCTCACTCAACGGCAAACTCACCGGTATCTCAATGCGTGTTCCGACTCTCGACGTTTCTGTAGTTGACCTTACTTGCGTGCTCGAAAAGCCCGCTACTAAGGAAGCTATCTGCGCTGCAATGAAGGAAGCTGCTGAAGGCGAACTCAAGGGAGTACTCGGCTACACCGAAGACGCAGTCGTTTCAAGCGACTTCCTCGGCGATACCCGCACTTCTATCTTCGACGCTAACGCAGGCGTTTACCTGACTGAGAACTTCGTTAAGGTTATCTCCTGGTACGACAACGAGATCGGCTACTCCAACAAGGTGCTCGACCTCATCGCACACATGAAGAAAATCAACGGCTAATTTCCGTCAATTCACTATCCACGGTCAGACGCTTGATCGTCCTACCTTTGGATAATGACAAAATAAAAGCGTGGTCCATTTCCGGATCACGCTTTTTCTTATGTCCTTTTTTCTTACATAATCGTATTCATATTGAATCATAATCGTATTCAATCATATGAAACGGCATAAGACTACAGCGGCGAGATCCAGATGATCTCGCCGCTGTAATAAAACTATTAACTATGCGTTAAGCATTATTTCGGATCGATGGCCCACACAAGATACATGGCGCCCCATGTGAATCCGGCTCCGAAAGCCGTTATCACGATCTTGTCGCCCTTGTGGAGCTTATGCTTGTATTCATCAAGGCAGATGGGTATTGATGCTGCCGATGTGTTGCCGCGCTTCTGGATATTTACCAGAATCTTCTCTTCCGGAAGCTTGATGCGACCGCCGATAGCCTCTATGATTCGAAGATTGGCCTGATGAGGCACAAACCAGTCGAGAGTCTCGGCGTCAAGACCATTGCGCTGCATCACTGTAAGCGAAGAGCGCAGCATATCGAAGACTGCATGCTTGTAGACTGCACGTCCCTCCTGATATACATAGTGCTCGCGTGCCTCTACCGTCTCGATTGATGCAGGCTTCACACTTCCTCCGGCCTTCATGAGAAGATGTGGAAGACCGCTGCCGTCCACGTGAATCTCGGCATCCTTTACGCCAAGAGTCTCGTCTTCTGTTGGCTCTACCAGTACTGCGCCCGCACCGTCGCCAAAGAGCGGACAGGTCTGACGGTCCTGATAGTCGGTCATCGAACTCATTTTCTCAGCGCATACCACTATGATTCTCTTATAGAGACCCGACTGGATATACGCGCGCGCATCCTGCATGCCGACTATAAAACCGGCGCAGGCTGCCTGGATGTCGTAGGCATATGCATTCGTAAGCCCGCATTCATGCGCTATTACGGATGCTGTCGACGGAAAACGATAGTCCGGATTGGAAGTCGGACATATAAGCAGATCAATGCTCTTGGGGTCGATGTCATTTTCTTTCATCAGGCGGTTTACTGCCTGGATGCCGAGATAACTCGATCCCTTGCCTTCCTCATGAAGTATGCGGCGCTCCTTGATGCCGACACGGGTGGTGATCCACTCGTCGTTGGTGTCGACCATCTTCGACAGCATGTCGTTGTCGAGGATGTCGTCCGGCACGTAGGATGCTATACCTGTGATTGCGGCGTGTGTCATTACATCACTGCTTTCTCGATCACGAGTTTTCCGCGATAATATCCGCATTCACCACAGATGGTGTGCATTACATGCCATGCTCCGCAGTTGGGGCAGATTGCAAGTGTCGGGATGAGCGCTTTGTCATGTGTACGGCGCTTCGCGGTGCGGGTGTGCGATTGTCTACGTTTAGGATGTGCCATTTTTTATTCAAAGTTTATCAGACAGCCACCTTACTCTCCTTTATTATATATAGGAAAGAGGACGACCATCTTCGGTTATTAATTTCTTTTTTATTATATCTCATCCTCCGGATCATCTCCTTCGGCTGAATGCTCTTTCATTTTTTCCACCATATCAGCATTGCATTCTCCTTCGGCATGCACATGCCGAAGCGGTATGCTCAGGAGTATGGTGTCGGCTACATACGGAGCAAGATCAAACTCGACCTCACTTTCCGGTATGATAACCTTGTCGTCCGACTCGTCATAATCCTCTCCATATGCCACCGTGAAGTCATAGTCTTCATCTACTTCATGGCGCATCGGGTCAAGACAACGGTCGCACGGTATCTCTATCCAGCCCTGACAGGTGATGCCGATCTCATATACGCCATGGCGCACGTTGATGTCGACATATACCGTAACATCGGCTCCCGTCACCTCCGTGTTGCCACGTCCGGCGAAGAAACCGCTGTCCACTGCCATCTCATACTCATGAGTGCCCTCGGCAAGCGTGGGTAGAGTGATTCTCATCTGCTTTAAATCACACATTTTTTTAGATGCGTTTCATTTGCACCGCAAAATTAATGATTTTTCTACTATTACACAAACATTAAACCATTTTTTTAATCACTACACCCCGTTTTTAACCCGTATTTATAGTTTTATACATTCCAATTCCGAAACTCCCCTGTCGATAACCTGTAAATAACCGTCGATAACCTGTAGAAAACAGCCCATAAATTGTAGACAAACACGACTCTTCGATGTAGACAGTCGATTGCCCCATATCGCCGGAACACCCTTTTCTACACTCTTACATGCTTTATCTTCATGATTACCGACACTTTTTACCCCTTTTTTCTACAACTTTTCAAGAAGATTTTATTAACTTTGCACTTGTCTACAGCGTGTAGACAAACTCGGCATTACTCCGATTTATCAGAACTTTGCGTTTTGATAACATGTAGATAACAGCCTCCTTTTATTCAATAACCCACATTTCCAAATATAAAGGGCAAAAGTAATAGACACTTATCTACACTGGTTATTGATGTTGTTGAGTTTTTTTAATTTTTAATTTATTTATAAAACTTAAAAGAAAAATAAATGGAGTCGAAAATTTCCGCCCTCTCTTCCCCCCGCCTGCGTCAGCTCGCCGAGGAAATCGCAGTTCTCAAGAAGGAGAAAAACGCCGTGATCATGGCCCACTACTACCAGCGCGACGAAGTTCAGGCGATCGCAGACTTCATTGGCGATTCTCTCGCGCTTGCCAGAAAGGCTGCTCAGACCGATGCGCAGGTGATTGTGATGTGTGGTGTTCACTTCATGGGGGAAACTGCCAAAATACTTTGTCCGGACCGTACTGTCCTGATTCCTGACCCGGAAGCCGGCTGCTCGCTTGCCGACAGCTGCGATCCGGTGGAGTTTGAGAAGTTCGTCGGCGAGCACCCCGGCTATACGGTCATAAGCTATGTCAATACCTCGGCCGCGGTAAAGGCTCTGACTGATATTGTGGTGACGTCCGGAAATGCACGCAAGATAGTGGAATCCCTTCCGGCAGACGAGAAGATAATATTCGGCCCGGACAGAAACCTCGGTGAATATATAAATTCGGTGACGGGACGCAGCATGACGCTTTGGCATGGTGCATGCCATGTGCATGACCGCTTCTCGCTTCAGTCCATCATGGACATGAAGAAGGAGCATCCTGGGGCGAAGATACTCGTGCATCCTGAATGTCGCCGATCGCTGCAGCTGATTGCCGATAAGGTAGGAAGCACTGCCGCCCTGCTCGACTTCGCGAGAGCAGACGATGCCTCTGAATACATAGTGGTGACTGAAAGCGGCATACTGTTCGAGATGCGCCGTGAGTGCCCTGAGAAGACTTTCCTTCCTGCTCCTGCCGAAGATGCCGAATGCCAGTGCAATGAGTGCGACTATATGAAGATGATCACTCTCGAGAAGGTACGCGATGCTCTTCTCAACGGTAAGCCGGAAATAACAGTTGATCCTGCGGTTGCCGCGGCAGCAATCCGTCCTATTGAAAGAATGCTGTCGCTGTCCTGATGAAAAAGAAGACTATCGTAGAACTCACCAATTGCAGTGTGGAGGAATATAGGGATATGAAAAAGATCCCGTTCCGCATATTGCTCGATAATGTGAGGAGTATGCAGAACGTTGGTTCCATATTGCGCACCTCCGATGCTTTTCTCATAGAAGAGGTGGTGATGGCGGGAATCACCGGCATACCACCTCACAAGGAGATATCAAAAACAGCCCTTGGTGCGGAGGAGTCCGTATCATGGCGCTATGTGGAGAATGCCGTCGGGGAGTGTGCGGCTCTTAAGGAGCAGGGATGGACGGTATGTGTGCTTGAGCAGGCCCACGACAGCCTCGACCTTGCCGGCTTCACAGCTGTTTCCGGCAGACGCTATCTTCTTGTGGTCGGAAATGAGGTTGATGGAGTGGATCCTGCTATCGTGGATATGGCGGATATGGTTCTTGAGATTCCAATGCATGGTGTCAAGCACAGTCTCAACGTGGCTGTCAGTGCCGGTATGGCTATTTGGAAGATTTCCGGTTCCCTCATACGGCTTAACGCATGATTATATATTATTAACCCCCTTGACTCTCCCCAACCCTTCAACAATGGAAAAATCTACTTACGCTATAAATCCCCCCTATCCGCGTCCTGATGCGTATGGAGCTCTTGCCATGCCGGTATATCACTGCTGTGCCTATGAGTTTCCTGACCATGAGGCGATGATAAGGTCGTTTACCGGAGTCAGCGATGACCCCGACTATTCAAGGGTGACGAATCCTACCGTGATACATTTCGAGAATATTGTCAGAAAACTTACCGACGCTTCAGATGTGGTGGCGTTCAATTCAGGTATGGCTGCCATTACGGCCGCTGTCATGGCAGTGGTCAAGGCAGGCGACAATATAGTCACCTCTCGCCATCTGTTCGGTAATACTTATCTGCTTTTTACCGAAACTCTCGCACGCTTTGGTGTATCTACGCGTCTGGTAGACCTTACCGATCCGGAAGAAGTGGAGAAGGCCGTCGACGAACGTACCGCCTGCATATATCTGGAGACTGTCACCAATCCGCAGATGGAGATAGCCGATCTCAGGATGCTTTCAGGAATAGCCCATTCGGTTAATGCGCCGCTGATAGCCGACACCACCATGATTCCCTTTATATATACGGATTCAAGAAGTCTCGGAATAGACATAGAGATACTTTCAAGCACCAAGTATCTTTCTGGAGGAGCCACCTCGCTTGGCGGACTCGTCATCGACTATGGCACCTTTGAGGGATTCGGACGTACGCTTCGTAAGGAGATGCTTCTTAATATGGGCGGCTATCTCAATCCTCATGCGGCCTATATGCAGACTCTCGGTCTGGAGACGCTTCAGGCTCGGTATGAGATGCAGGAACGTAACGCACGTGCCGTTGCCGAGTGGCTTGATTCTGTGGAGGGAGTGGAGGTATGCTGGCCGGGACTGGAAAGTAATCCGTATCATAAGATTGCGGCTGACCAGTTCGGAGGCCGTTACAGTGCGATGATGACCATTACATTGCCTTCCGAAAAGGCATGCTTTGACTTCATCGACCGTCTGAGACTCGTGCGTCGCGCCACAAATCTGTTTGACAACCGCACACTTGCCATTCATCCGGCAAGTACCATCTTCGGCACTATTGATGCGGATACCCGGCGCACTCTCGATGTAAGCGACCGTCTTATACGGCTTAGCATAGGACTTGAGGATCCTGATGATATTATAGCCGATCTCTCTCAGGCTCTTTGTTTATGATATGCTTTCATGGATACGATGACAGATTTTGACACCTTGATAGACCGGCGCGGTTCTGGTGCGCTTAGGTATGACGCGCTTTTAGAGCGGTTTGGAAGGGATGACCTTACGCCGCTGTGGGTTGCCGACATGGATTTCGCCACACCCGGTTTTATACTTGATGCCATACGTGACAGGCTTGATCATCCGGTGATGGGATACACCGTAGAGCATCCCGACTATCGTCCTGCCATCATCGACTGGCTCCGCAGTCTGCATGGAGTAGAGGTAAGGCCGGAATGGCTTTCTTTTATTCCGGGTATAGTAAAGGGCATAGCAATGGCAATCAACTGTTTCCTTTCTCCTGAGGATAAGGTGGTGGTCATGCCCCCGGTATATCATCCGTTCTACCTCGTACCTCGTGCCGCAGGAAGGCAGGTGGTGTGGAATCCGCTGGTCAGGGAAAAGGATGATTATCTGCGTATGGATCTTGAAGGTCTTGAGTCGCTTCTTGACAAAGATTCGCGCATAAGGATGCTTATATTGTCCAATCCTCACAATCCTGTAGGCATAGTATGGAGCAGGAAAGACCTGAAGCGGCTTGCCGAGATTTGTGCGTCTCGCGGAGTAATCGTCATTTCTGACGAGATACATTCTGAAATGGTCCTTCCCAAGACTATAGATAAGGGGAAACGTCATGTCCCGTTCTATGACGTAAGTGATGCGGCACGGGCATGTTCCATAACTTTTGCCGCCCCGTCGAAGACCTTTAATATAGCCGGTATCGTAAGCTCATATTCCATAGTTCCCGACGACAGTATGCGTCGCAGGTTTTATTCATGGCTGAAGGCAGGAGAGATGGATGAGCCTTCCATCTTCTCTCCTATAGCAACTGTGGCTGCTTACCGCGAGGGAAGTGAATGGAGAGAAGAGATGTTGCGTTATGTAGAGGGTAACATTGATATGGTAATTGACTGTCTCAGTCATAAATTGCCGTGTGTGCGCGCTGTGAGGCCGGATGCCGGTTTTCTGGTATGGCTTGACTGCAAAGGCATGAATGTGCCTCATGAGAAGATTGTAGAGTATTTCCGTGATAAGGCCCGCCTTGCACTGAACGACGGACGTATGTTTGGTCCCGGAGGTGACTGCTGCATGCGCCTCAACGTAGCAGCCCCCCGAGCCGTAATAAGGAAAGCCATAGAAGATCTCTGCGATGTTTGCTTGGCAAATGAATAATGAAAATCCACCTCATCTATTCATCCTCTCTTCTTTTCTTCATTTTTCTTTTTCTTTATTTCTCCGGATCGCGAAGCTGTTCTGTTCAAAAGCAAAGCTTTTGCCCCATGTCAAGTCTATATCATATGCAATGTTTGCATATGTCGTTTAATTTTTGTGAGCTACTTAAGTAAACAAGTTTAAAT
>X108_Striped_Desert_Hamster__coassemble_166_pt1 | contig 16917 bp, 15 predicted proteins | sample X108_Striped_Desert_Hamster__metabat2_low_PE_001 | metagenome-assembled genome bin X108_Striped_Desert_Hamster | reverse complement strand
GATATAGGAAATATTGAAGGAGCCGTTGTATTTGTATCGTTTTCTATAGGAGGAGCGACCGCTGATGCCCCATGAGCCCTTGGTGTAGATTTCACCGGTGAGGGCAAGGTCTACATAGTCGCTGAAGGCGAAGTAGTAGCCACCGTTGCGTGCATAGAAGCCTCTGTTGTAGTCATCACCAAAACTCGGGAATATTATACCCGAGGAATACTCCTTGCTAAAGGGGAAATATCCGAACGGCAAGGCAATCGGCAGAGGCACATCGGCCACTACCATATAGACAGGACCGGCCACAGCATCCTTTCCGGGACGCATCTTGCCTTTGGTCATCTGTATGTAGAAGTGAGGATGCTCATGCTCGTCGCAGGTGGTGTAGCGCGAGTTGGCGGCAAAGAAACTGCCGTCGTCCATCTTCTTGGCCACGCCGCCGGTCAGGAAACCCTCTCCCTGCTCGGTGACGACATCGGTGATGAAGCCCCGCTGATTCTTGAAGTTGAACGACATGCTCTTCGACTCATACGTCTCGGACCCGTCCTGAAACACAGGAGTTCCGACAGGCTCGCCTACACTGTCAACCGTGCCGACAGCATAGACGATAGTGGAGTCCATTACCATCTTGATCTCCTTGGCGTTGATCTTATACTGGCCGTATTCCACATTGCCGTCGCCGAAAAGATATGCGAGCTGATTGCCATACATCACCACGGAATCCTTTGCTGAAAAGGAGACTCCTGACTCAAGGTCCACTTTCTCACGGTTTATACGCGTCATGGAAGTGCGGCCGGTAGTATCCGCTACGCCAAAAGGCTCACGATCGTCAGGAATGGAATCAGACAAAGCCCCTACAGAATCCACCGCCAGCGTGTCTGCCACAGACTCTACAGCATATCCCATGCTGTCCGGCTGAAGTGGCCTAATGCCTATGAGAGAATCATTTGCCGGAATATTATCGGCAACAATCACGGGTAAGACGGCAGAGTCCCCGTCCTGTTGTGTCGACGCGGAACCACTGTCGATTCTTGCTGTCTTCTTCATGGCGGGCTGCGCCAGAATAAGGGCAAGAAACGACATCGCAAGCAATATGAAGAAAAATCTTCGCATAAATCGTGGCAAAATTACAAAAAAAAGTTGACATGCCACGGATGTTTTAACATAAAATAAGACTATACGCGAAAAAGTCCCGTTCCTCACGAAACGGGACCCTTACCTACATAATAAAGTATGAATTTATAAAAAGTGCTTTATACACATGTCGGTGACTGCGATCCATATCGGGCAGAAAGCGACAAATGAGATCATTGACATTGCAAGTGAAGTAGTACCTGTCGATACATATGTGCCATACTCGTCGGCGATGATGATTCCGGAGAATGCAGGGGGAAGAGCACCGGCCACTACGAGCATCTTGAGGTTGGTGGGATCCATCTTGAAGAGGAGGCCAATGATGAGGAGCACTGCAGGCATCATTATCATCTTCATGACGAGGCCTACCCATGCCTGAGCATTGATCTTGATCTTGCATGCGGAGAGTGTAACACCGGCTGAAAGCACTGCCATAGAGGCATTTGCCTTACTGATAAGATCGAATGAAGGACTTGCCCACTCCGGCCATGGTATTCCACAGAGCACCCAGATCACGGCTGCTATAGGAGCCCATGCCACCGGTTTCTTAAGAGCGTCGATCACCGGACCGAACGCGCTTCTCTTCTTGACAGGGGCAGTCTGCGGACTGACGGCATGACCGGCGGCTCCCGGCACCGAAGCCTCAGCAGCCTGCTGCTTCTCAAGTGATGAATTCATGAGGGACAGACCTACTGGAATACCGATTGCATTCACGACAATGCCTACAATAGCAACTACGAGCGCGACTCTCGGCGAGGTTCCGAAGATAGGCTCAAGCACCGCGAAACCAAGAAATCCGATGGTAGGAGATCCTGAAATCAACGCACTGACTGCGGCATCAGCTCCCGTATTGTTCTTGAAACAGTAGCGGAACACGAAATACACAGCCATGAAGCATGCCATGATGCCTACTGCGGAAATAATCGTAAGCTTGAGATCGACAGCAAGGTCTTCACGCGAAGCCTGCACGATCGATACCCACAGTGCTGCCGGAAGTGCGATGTCGAGCACGACTTTATTGAATCTCTTGGCATCGTCGCCGTTAAATACGCCGCGCTTGCCCATCACGTAGCCCAGCACCATGATCACGATGATTGGGACTATCGCGTATATGAGGATATGAGAAAGATTCATAATACACTGGTATTAGAATAATGAATACGGCTTGCCCCGGCTGTGAAGCGGCTGAAGCAAGCCGATATTCAAAACTGGATTAAACGGTATAGTTGATAAGCGGTGCAGGATTCAAGTATCCGATATGACCGGATTCCTTGCCGGAGTCAGGGGCAAGCATCACGTTGATCAATGCCGGAGCCTTGCTCTCGAATGCCTCTTTAAGGGCCTTCTCAAGATCTGCCGCATTTGTCACATTGTAGCCCTTGGCACCGAAAGCCTGACCGAGAAGGTCATAGCGGTCGAAGTCGAGGGTGGTTGGGGCAGGCATTTCCTTATTGCCGCTCGGATTGACACCCAGATGGTTGTATATACCGCCATTATTGAAGACAATGACAGTGACCGGGAGTTTGAAACGGCAGATTGTAGAGAAGTCCATACCAGAGAATCCGAACGCGGAGTCACCCTCGATGGCGACCACACTCTTACCGGTGGCTACGGCGGCACCGACAGCCGAACCCATGCCCATGCCCATAATAGCCCAGGTAGCGCAGTCCACCCTGTGGCGCGGCAACATCATGTCGATGGCATCACGCGTGTCGTCGAGCGTACTGGCACCCTCGTTGACAAGCATTATATCCGGATTTGCATCGAAGAGCCGTTTGATCACACTCAAGGCCCCGAGATGAGTCATCGGCACGATAGGCTCGTTTTGCGCAAGTTTGGCCTTGAACTTGTCGTTTTTGGCGGCTGTCTCCTTCTGCAGCATGGGAATCCAGTCAGGATCCGTACTCATGCTCTTGCCTTTCATGGCAGCGAGCAGAGCCTGAAGCGATACCTTCATGTCTCCTATCACGGGAGCGGCAATCGGCACGTTACGGTCGATTTCCTGAGGATTCACGTCAATCTGGACAAACTTCATTTCGGGATTCCATTTTCCCTTGCCGAATGAGAGCATCCAGTTGAGTCGGGCGCCAAGCACTATGCAGACATCTGACTTCGACATGATGTCAGACCTGCAGCTGATAGCGCTGAGATCACCATTGTCGGGAAGCACGCCTTTCGCCATCGACATGGGGAGATAAGGAATTTTATAAGTATTGACGAGTTCTTTTAGCTCATCCTCAACCCTGCTGTAGGCCGCACCCTTGCCGATAAGGATAGAGGGATGCTTGGCGGAAAGGATAATCTGTGCGGCACGTTCTACAGACTCCTGATTTGGAGTTGTCGTACTATACAGGTCAACAGGAGTATAGAACAGTTTCTCGGCCTCTGCTGCATCCATTACTTCTCCGAGCGCCGGTGTAGACATGTCGATATATACTCCACCTGGCACTCCGCTGACTGCTGCACGATATGCCCGTGCAATGGCTCCAGGAATGTCTTTGGCATGTGAACAACGGAATGCTTTCTTAACGAGGGGACGTGCCGTGTTGAGCTGGTCCATCTGCTCGTACATGCCCATGTCCATGTCGCACATATCAGGATCGGATGCTCCCGAGATCTGAATCATAGGATAGCAGTTGACCGTAGCGTTGGCGGTAGCGGTAAGACCGTTCATGAATCCGAGCGACGACACAGTAAGCAAGACTCCAGGCTTATGGGTAAGGTATCCATAGGTCTGAGCCGCCATACCCGCCTGCTGCTCAAAACGGAATGAGTAATAATCGATACCGACATACTGCATGGCATATGCCGCTTCAGTGACAGGAATACCTACAAGTCCGAAGACAGTGTCCAGTCCAAGTCGCTTGAGGCTTTGCGCAAGTATATACATTCCGGTCACCTGCTCCGGAAATTTAGGAGCCGGTTTCGTGCAGTTGCAAGTGTTAGTGTTTTCCATAATTTTTCAAAGAATTTAAATAATTAAGGTAAGTGGATTGATAATACAGTTCTCTTCAGTTATTCCAACCTGAAGATTTGTTTAACCCCGGACTGTTGTCCGGGGTCTTTGGTCAAGTCAGGCATGATCACCTGACGGGAGTTGTCATTTAGCCTTTGGAATTCTGGCGGTAGTGCCATTAGCCTTAAACGCGGCCTGCTGTTCGGCTGTATAGCCAAGTGCCGTAAGGACTTCGGCTGTATTGGCACCGAGTTCCGGAGCCGGTCCATAGTTGGGCTTATAGTTGGAGAATGTACACGGGCATCCTACTGTCACGAACTCGCCAACCTTGCCGCCCTGATTGATCTTGACGAGCGACTGGTTCTCATAGTTGGACGGCATGTTCATGATTTCCTTGATGCTGAGCACCGGTGCTACAGGGATATGGGCCTTGAGAAGATCGTTGACCTCATATTTGCTCTTATCAATACACCATGCCTGAATTCGCTCTATGACTTTCTGCTTATTCTTGTCTCGTGCATCCGGAGTACTGAAATCAGGATTAGTAAGCCAGTCCTCGAAGCCCATAACCTCACAGAATGTCTTGAAGGCTGATGCCGTACGCTCGACTACGATATACACATAGTCATTATTGTCGGTCTGGTAATTCTTACATCTGTAGCACCAGCCAAGTACACCACCGCCCTCGATATTGCCGGAACGAGGAACCTCTCCGTTGAATTTGCCGTCAGGATACTGAGGATATTGCGTCAGATATCCGATCTTATCCAGTGTAAGCTGGTCACGAGTCTTGATACGGCAAAGGTTAAGACATGCATTATACATCGACTGATATACGTAGCAGCCTTCTCCGGTCTTTTCCCTCTGGATCACTGCCGCAAGAATACCGATCAGCATGTGCATACCGGTATTTGAGTCTCCAAGAGCAGCACCCGACTGAGTAGGTATATTGTATTCACCCTCATACCAGCCTGTAGTGGCTGCGGCACCTGCGGCAGACTGTGCAACAGGTTCATAAGCCTTGTTGTTGGCGTATGGACTACCTTCAGGGAATCCCTTGATGGTGGCATAGATGATTCGAGGATTTATCTTGTGGACTTCTTCCCACGAGAATCCGAGCTTATCCATTGCACCCGGATGAAGGTTTTCCACGAAAATGTCCGCACCCTCAAGCATCTTGGTAAGAATTGCCTTACCGTCGGGAGTGGCGGCATCAAGCTCGAATGATTTCTTATCAGAGTTGAGCTGCAGATAGTAGTAGCTGGGGAGTGTAGGATCAAACTGAAGTTCGGTACGGGTAGCATCGCCTACTCCGGGACGTTCGATTTTTATAACCTCTGCCCCAAACCAGGCAAGCATCTGCGTACATGAAGGTCCTGACTGGACACTTGTAAAATCAATAACTTTCAAGCCCTGCAAAGGAGCTGTATTCTGTGCCATAGTAAAAAAATAAGAATGGTTTTTAATAAATCAGCGCCATGTCATCTCGATTTGAAAGATATGACATTCAGACGTCTCATAGAGAAAACGCCTCATGTCAGTTTAAGTTCAAAATTATGGATACCACTTATGTTAATGAACGGTAAAAACGGCTGATTATATCGGAATCAGTCTTTTGGATCAGGATTATGAGTGAAGGGGTCTCGTGTGCGAATACGCGTGACGAAGTCAGTCAGGTATACAGTGAACAATGGAAATATAATCATTCCGGTCACCGGAAGAATCACCGCTACTATTTTACCTGATACGGTCACCGGTGATATTGCACATCCGACAGTAGACATATTCATAGCCGACCACCATAGAGCAGTCCAATATGTATTTACATCAGGATTGACGCCAGCCTCACGTTGATAGAAAATAAGCGAACAGAAATATACCACGAAGAGCATGATAGTGATATAAGACATGAACATGCTCGTGATGGCATTATGGGAAATGTAGCTCACCACAATTGCCACAGCAAGAGCACCTCGTGCCAGCGGGATGAAACGGACAAAGAAAAGAGCGTCGGCACCGAGATGAATATTCAAGGCATTTACTATATTCAGATAAGGAATGGCGAGTATGAGGAACATAAGCCTCCTGCGGAAATATACTCCTTTGGGCTTGGCATAATATAGCCCTACAAAAAAGTCAAGAATAAAGAATATGCATACACAGAACTGGAATGTCATGTATGAATTGTTATCGATAAAGTTGACACGGTTGAACGTATCGATTGAAATCCATACAATAAGCAGGGCGGAGAGAACGAGGACGCATAGATTCAATACTGTCATTACCCTATGATCGGTATGGTAAGCCTTGCCGATGGTGGAAACATTAGGTACCATAATAATTATTTTTTTGCGGTTAATAAAGTTATGAGAGCTCCAAGCGCCATAACGGCGATAGTAACGATCAGGACAAGAACCGGACCACCAGTGTGCAGCATGACCGGAATGATGAAAGCACCTATCACGGCTCCTGCCTTTCCGATTCCTGCGGCGATTCCGGCACCGGTGCCACGGTCATCGACAGGAAATACCTGACTCGGAAGGATGAAAGTAATAAGGTGCGGACCGGCATTAAGAGCAAGTTCAAAAATGACGAATCCGGTTATAGCTATCCATGAAGGCCAATGCAGTATGTATGCGGCAAGAAGGATTCCAAGACCGACGACACAACCCAAGAATCCTATGATCTGCTGGCGCAGATGATTAAAACGCCTCATAATCATAAGGCCTCCGGCAAAGCCGATGACCATGACCACACTCAGGGCAAGAGTCAGGCCGACGGAATGCGTTATGTGTTCTATAGCGGGAGCGGAAGCCGGAAGGCTATCTATTTTAAAGCTCATGATAAGAACCGGAAGAAAGATTCCGATACCGTAGACACCGAGTCCCTCGCACGCCCATGGCACACCGGTGAGAATTACATCACGCAGATTATTCTTAATAAATGTCCATAAGTTTTGCGACCGTGTAGCCGGAGCAGGCGAAGGTTTTATATCCATATAGACATTCTTGCCGAGAAATTTTCTTACAGCCTCCTCAGCCTCATTGTCGCGTCCATGGTCGGCAAGCCATTGAGGACTTCGGGCGAAAGGAATACGACTGATAAACATTAGCAGACCGGCTATGGCGGTGATGACAAACATATCCGGCCAGATTTCCGGTTTGCCGGAATTCATAATCATAAAATAGCAAATGACAGCCACAACGGCACTTCCTGCCGAGGCAAGAGCCTTGGCAAATCCGACCATGAGTGTGCGCCATTTGTCGGGCATGAGTTCAGATATGTAATCCGGGTCAAGACTATATTCTCCTCCGATAGCAAATCCCATGATAAAAAGGGATGCCACAAGTATAGGATATGAATGGACAAATATGACAAGCAACGATGCAGATGCTATGACAAGAGGGCAGATCCTGAACAGCGTAAGATAGCCATATCGGTCGCTAAGGCGACCGATAGCCACAGTACCGAACATAATGCCTATGAGCGAGACACATCCGAGCAGCCCCTGTCGGGCTGCAGACAGTTCCGGATGGGCTGCAAGCTGTATCAGCGGAATGACTATGCCTACGAGAGTGGCAAGTCCCTGACCGATAAACTGCCCCATTGATGCGACAAGCACAATAAATATGTGGCGTGGACCGAGAGGCATGGCAGACATATTCATGCCTTTCTTAACATCTGATGTAAAATTAGTATCCATAGTCACTTTCATTTAATAAGTTAAGCCGAGGATACGGAAGAGTATCCACCGGACCATCATATGTAATCCTGCCACGCTCCATCACAATGGCGCGCGTACACAGGCGTGTGACCAATGAAATGTCGTGGCTCGACATGAGGATTGTGTGAGGCAGCCGATCGACAATGCTGACAAACTGTGCACCGGCTATGAAGTCGAGACCTGAAGTTGGCTCGTCAAAAACCAATATATCCGGCTCCATGGAAAGGACAGTCGCTATCGACACCATCTTTTTCTGACCTCCTGAGAGGCGAAACGGCGCCTTATCGCGCAAGCCGGAGCAGCGGGTAAGACGCATAGCCTTGTCGACCCGCTCCTTGACCTCTTCATCAGACAGCCCCATGTTATATGGTCCGAAAGCGACATCAGCCTCCACAGTAGGCATGAAAAGCTGATCATCGGCATTCTGAAACACCATTCCCACGGCACGACGCGCATCCGCTTCATTACCCTTGCTGACCGGAGAGCCATTTATATACACACACCCCTTATCGGCAGCCAGAAGTCCGTTTGTATGAAGTAAAAGCGTAGACTTGCCGGCTCCGTTAAGACCGACAAGAGCCACCTTCTCTCCCTTCATGATCTCAAAGGATACATCATGAAGCACCTCTCGCCCGTCAGGATAAGCAAAGCAGACATGATCAAAACGAATAGCCGACTGTCTCATAACTACGGATTTAAAAAGTGCAACAATAAGGAAGAGAGACTGAAGATCCTCATGACCACAAAAGCTGAAATCCAGACAAGGCAGAAGATAGTATCAGCCGACCTCCAGCGGAATGCGAAGCCGAAAGCGTACATACCGTTGAATCCACGAGCCTTCATAGCCATATTGATACGGCGGCTCCGCTCGAGAGTGCGAAGCAATAGCTGACCGACAAACGCCCCCCACATCGAAGTGCGATAAGAGGTGCGCCCGTAGCCTCTGGCTTTACGGGCCCGCTGCATTGAAAGCGCCTCCTGAAGCAGCACGGTCAGATACCTGTATACCATAAGTAGCTGGGTGACAATGACACGTGGCATACCCATACTATGCATGGCCTGACACATACGGGTGAAGCCGCAGGCATAGATTAGAATCAACAGCGCCTGCACAGAAAGCAATCCCCGAAGCATGATCGAGAAGAATGTGACCCATCCCCTACTGACGGAGACAGAACTGACAACGAAAGCCGGCTCTCTGTCAAGGAATGGATTGAAGACCCCGATTAGAAGCAGCAGCGGCAAAACGTAGAGTGAATTGCGAAACACCCGCTCATAAGACACTCCTGCCATGGGAGCAGTGACAATAGGATATACGGCAAACCATACAATCATATCGATGCGTAGCAAGGACACGCTCAACATCGATACCAGAAACGCAAGTGTCACGACAAGCAATGCCCGCGGATCAAGATCCGCGATGCGAGTGTCACCGCTCACCGCTGCCGACTGGCGTGCCGTGAGGGTGACAATAGCTTGTTCGAGACGTGAGCGCTTCATTTTCTTTCTGTATTTGAAGTCTGTGAAACTGTGCGGTAACGATGGAATATGACAGTAGTGACAGCCCAGAGCATCACCATTACGATTATGGCTCCCACAATACCGGCCATTCCTGAATTATAGTCAGGCATGAAAGCCGTGGGGGCAGTGACGGAAGGCAGATCAGTAGCCCCTGATACCTTTGCAACCGACCACTCCAGACCATCTGGGAAGGATGATGCAATCCAGGTGAAAAGGGATGCGAAAACAATCGTTCCGGCAAGAAAAGCCCAGATGACCTTACGTGAGGAACCTGCAGGAGATCCGGATGCCGCTTCGGAGTATAATGTCTCGGGGCGATACTTTGCCACGAAGCATAGAACCGCTCCTGTAGCAATTCCCTCGATGGCACCTATAGCCAGATGGATCGAGAGCATGAACGATAGGAATACCGATGTGGGAAGCGAAGTGATGCCAGACATCTCAGTCTCCAAAGTCACTCCGGCGGCTCCTATCTCGAGAGCCACTACCGATGCCACCACCGATGCGACGACAAGACGCATCGGCTTACTGCGGCGGCCGGCTATAGGACGGAATATCAATGGATAAGCGATCAGGCACGACGTTGCCGCCATATTAAGGATATTGCATCCGAGAGCCAGCAGTCCGCCATCGGCAAAGACAAGACACTGGATTATTAGTACCGAACAGAGAGTGATGAAGGCGGCCCATGGACCGAGGACTGCACTCAGAAGAATACCTCCGATGATATGTCCGCTCGATCCTGTGCCCGGAATAGTGAAATTGATCATCTGGGCAGCAAAGACGAAGGCACCCATGACCCCCATGAGCGGAACAATGTCGTCACGCCGAATCTTTTTAACCTTGGTGGCTGCAACCGCTATAAGTACCGCTGCCGCCACACCTGCCACGGCTGCTACAGCCGGTGACACCAGAGCGTCTGCCATGTGCATAATTACTACTGTTTATTAGGATTAGACTTTTCATCGCCGCGAAGATCATCGGCAAACTTGTTCCATTCCGAATCCCACTCAGCGTGGATATCCTCGCGGACACTAAACTTATATAGAGGCAACAGGAATAGCCATGTGGTAAGACAGAATGGTCCGGTAAGAGTGGGAAGCCCGAAAGGCTCAAACCAGACATCCATTCCGGCCTGTATAAATACGGTTGCTACAATAGCTACGATTGCCCAAAGTGAAGACTTCACATTAGTCTTATTGAATGTGCAGCCAATGGCTATACCGGTAAGTACCGGACTGAATCCGAAAAGACCGTTGGCTACGTCACTTCCGTCTGCCTTGAACACAATGGCGATGAGCAACGCGATAGCCGAGCCAATAGCTCCCCAGAGGGCCGCCCAACGATTGCATAGCGCAAGACCTATAAGAAACAGCAATCCTGTAACCCAGGAATTTACGAGAAATACCTGCGATACACCCTTCAGCCAATATACAACGAGAGAACCGAAAGAAAGGTCAAGTGTCGGAGCGAAATGCGGGTCAAGCTGCGGAGTGGAAAGAGCAGCGGGATCAAGGCCATCAAGTATTCGCGATGCCAGAAGAAAAATCCATGTCAGCAATACGAATGGAAAAGTGAGCGAGTTGATTTTGGATGGAGCAAGGAAATTGTTCATGCCCGTTCGCACCCATGTCGAAAGCATGGCGCAGAAAATCAATGCGATCCACATTTGTGGTGTGCTGCTCATGAATGTCGGGAATGCACAACCGACAAGAATCCCGTTGAAGCCCCACAAGCCCTGCGACCCTCCATTTGACGAGGGTTCAAGAAGATAGCCTGCAAGGGTGGAGGCTATAAGTCCTACAAGTGCACCCCATGCCACTGCGGGTGTATGACATACATAAGATCCCCAGAAAATGCCTATGAGGAAGAAAAGTCCTGTCCACGGACTTTGCTGGAACATGACCTGTCCGGCACCATCGAGAATGGCTGTGAGTATTGATTTCAACTTATTCATGATCGGAGTGTATTTTAGTAATGTGTTTATCGCCAGGGGAATTCCGGAGGCAGCGGCCTGCCCTTGACCTGCATCCTCACTTTGGAGCAGAAGTCGCGCACCACCTGCTTGACCGCACCCGTGTCATTGCCGAGCACCTTGAACAGAAGTCCCGCACCGCCCGGAAGATGAGTGATGCCTGCGGCAAGACTTCGCGTAGGGCCGTAGAACGCCTCGACGGCATCATATATTGGGGCTATGTTTTCCTCAGGTGTTATGACCAGAACATTGGCAAATACGTCAAAGCCATGCATGATGCCTATGTCGCGGATCGCCGACCTGTGGGGGTCGATGACAAACTTCTCGCGGAAGAGCAGTTCCCCGTCGGGACGCTCGCCGTGGGTACATACCGAAAGTATATCGTAATCAAACAGTTCGCCGTCACCATAATACTTGCGGCCGCCCATATAGATCTCGGAGTAGAACATAGTTGCCGTAGGATGTGCTACAATGCGCGTGTCGCTGATGAAGCGCGTATTGGCGCAGGGGATAATCGGCTCTGGAAGATATTCGAGATAGGATCCAGCCGCAAGCTCAATGGTCTGGAGCAGGCCCGAGTAGTTGTCACGCATCTTTGCCAGCTTGGTGGCGGCCCCAGTAGAGACGAAGGCCATGGCCCCTTCCTTCAGCGTAATGATCTGCCGGTAGCGGTCGCCGTCTACGTTAGGACCTCCGGACGAGAGGATATAGACGCAGGGCATGTCGGGCAGCTGCTCGTCGAAGTAAAGCTCCTGCTGGACGATCAGAGGGGTACGTCGGTCAAGGTCGCGGAGTATGGAGCGTCCCTGTCCGTCGAGTTCAAAACCCATTCGGAGATAACCGTGCTTGCCGGGCGCGCCGACATACATGGCTCTCGGTGTAGTGAGATAGGGCTTCATCTCGCGCGCCTTGTCGAAACTGACTATCTCTACATCAGTGTATTCGTAAGTTTCGGGGAATGCCATAGTCCTTGAGTTTTTAGGGTGTGGGTATGAGGTTACTTATCGAAAAGGGCCATCTTGAAGACGAGGTCGACGAGTTCGTCGATGCCCTCGCCTGTCATGGCGTTGGTAAAGACAAACGGTTTTCCCGGACGCATGAGCTCGCTGTCGTGGCGCATCACTTCGAGCGATGCATGGACATATGGAGCGAGGTCTGTCTTGTTGATGACGAGTATGTCGCTCTGTGAGATGCCGGGACCATCCTTACGGGGAATCTTGTCGCCGGCAGCCACGTCGATTACATAGATAAAGAAGTCCACGAGAGCCGGGGAGAATGTAAGAGTGAGATTGTCTCCTCCCGACTCGATGAGAACGATGTCGGCATCGGGAAACTTTGCCTCCATCTCCTCGACAGCTGCAATGTTCATGGATGGATCCTCACGTACGGCTGTGTGGGGGCATGCTCCTGTCTCGACGCCTATGATCATATCCTCGAGGAGTATGCCTTTCAGCGTCTTGCGCACGTGCTTGGCATCCTCTGTGGTGACGATGTCGTTGGTGATGATGAGCACCTTCATGCCCCTGTCGAGCAGTCTTGGGGTTATTGCCTCGATGATGGCGGTCTTGCCTGAGCCTACCGGACCGCCTATACCTATTCTACAAGTTGACATAGTGTAATAGCTTTGATTGGAATTAATTCATAAACATGCGCATGTTGCCTTTCTCATGCATGGAGGCGAAGATATCCATCTCGGGGACGAAGGAATTCATATCCTCGAAAGTCATGACGCGGGCTTCCTCGAAGAGATCGGACGATTCCCCGCACAGTCGCTGGAGTATGATCTGGGTGTCGTAGTGCGAGACCCGCACACAGCGGAGAGCCGCACTGAGGACCATATTGATGACTCCATACTGGTGAGAGGCGAAGAGTTCCTCCTCCGTAAGGCCGCTAAGGGCGAATGTCATACCCTGGGCCACCGGATAACTGCCTGGCGTATTGCCGGCATTGATATCGGCAAGCCAGCCGGAGATTATGTCATGGTCCGGAAAAAGCCTTATGGCGAGTTCGGCGAGTTTCTTGCCCATGCGCTGAAGCATCATGCGCGCTTCATCGTTCATCTTGAATAGCATCAGTTCCCTGTCGATGGTCTCGACTTCGTCAAGCGCTCCCCTGAGGGATGCGCGGAAAGACATTAGGGCGGCGACACCGTCGGAAAACGCTGCCTGACGCGCCACGGAGCGGGTGTATTCTTCCAGGGATGTGGCGTCATGGACTACCCCGATGTGAGAGGCGGTCTCAAGACCATTGGAAAATGAAAACGTGCCGACCGGAAATGTCGAGTCCGTCATCTGGAGAAGATGCATTATTCTCATGACAACAATAGTTTTAAGTGGAACTGGATTTATTGGAAAAAGACCTTAATGGCAATGCGCTTCGTGGGAATGGTCTTCATGACAATGGCATTAGTGGGAATGGTCCTCATGGCAGTGGCATTCGTGGGGATGGCCATCATGGGAATGACTCTCGTGGGAGGCACCACCGAAAAGACGGCGTATCTCATGAGGCGCAAGATATGGGATAATGTCTGTTCCCGGCTGGAATCCATATGTTATGCCATCGATATTGTGGGTTTCCATGACGCTGAGCATCACTTTCTTGTCGACCGTGAGCGGAACGTACACCTTAGTCTCCTTGACTACAGCAGGCCAGTGCTGGTTTCCGAGTGCATGGCCAAGTTCTACAGATATCCTGATTATTTCTTCAGGCTTCTTATCTACGAGACCTGACAGGTCGACTACCAGCACGTTGCTGAGGTCGAGCTGAATGACGGCGGCATTACCATTTACCGGATCGAAGGCTACTATATCACCGTCGGTGACACGTGAGCCGCGAGCAAGTGCTATAGGATAGTCATTGCCATGGTCGCTCGTCACGAGAAAACGGCTTTTCTGTGCTGTCCACTGGTCAAGAAAAAGACGCTCTACGTGAACATTCTTGAGTTTTTTGGCCCATTCAGGCTGGTGTGCGTTGCCTATGATTTCAGTAATGACTTTCATAATAAAAGATAAAAGGTTGGACTAATTAATATTGTGGTGAAGAGAAAATGGCGGGCACGTCTGCTGACGCCAGTGCCCGCCACCTTGTTTTTTCCGATCAACTGAACCAGTAGAGCTGGGCCAGCGGAAGGTCCTTTGCCGGCGGCACTGTGGCAAGTACACCATCGACGTAGACATTGAATGTCTCCGGATCCACCTCGATATGAGGCAGGGCGGTGTTGAGCACCATGTCGGCCTTTGTCACCTGACGTACGCCGTGGACAGGGACAAAGATATTGTCGGTGCCAATGCGCTCGGGCAGACCGTTGTCTATCGAGGCTCTTGATACGAAACGTGCGCTCGTGCGGGCCATTGCCTTACCGAAAGCTCCGAACATGGGACGCATCATCATAGGCTGAGGTGTCGGGAGCGATGCATTGGGATCACCCATGTTTGCCCAGTTGATGAAACCACCCTTTATCACGAGTTTCGGCTTCACTCCGAAGAACGCCGGTTCCCAGAGTACGAGATCGGCCATCTTACCGGGGGCTATGGAGCCGAGACGGTCAGAGATACCATAGGTTACGGCCGGATTTATCGTTATCTTTGCGAGGTAGCGGAGCACACGGAAGTTGTCGTTATTCTCACTGTCCTCAGGTAGTTTGCCACGCACCTGTTTCATATAGGATGCCATCTGGAACGTACGCATGAATGACTCTCCTACCCTACCCATTGCCTGGGAGTCGGACGATACCATTGAAATGATACCGAGGTCATGAAATACATTCTCTGCGGCCTGTGTCTCCGGACGTACACGGCTTTCGGCGAAAGCGACATCTGAAGGAATCAGAGGGTTAAGGTTGTGGCACACCATAATCATGTCGAAGAGCTCCGACTGCGAGTTGATGCCGAATGGGAGCGTAGGATTGGTCGACGATGGAAGTACGTTAGCCATAGAGGCCACCTTGAGGAGGTCAGGAGCGTGTCCGCCACCCGCACCCTCGGTATGGTAGGTATGTATGGTGCGTCCGTCGATGGCTGCGATGGTATCCTCCACATATCCGCTCTCGTTGAGGGTGTCTGAGTGGATGGCTACCTGAACGTCATGCCTGTCGGCTGAATCGAGACATGCGCGGATGGCCGAGGGTGTAGCGCCCCAGTCCTCGTGAATCTTGAATCCGCAGGCACCGGACACAATCTGCTCGTCGAGGGTCTCGGCCACTGAGGAGTTGCCTTTGGCGAGAAATCCCATATTGATGGGAAGTCCCTCCGAGGCCTCGAGCATCTTGGCGATGTTCCACTTGCCAGAGGTGATGGTGGTGCCGTTGGTGCCGTCGGTCGGGCCAATACCACCGCCTATCAGGGTTGTGATGCCGTTGCTGAGGCAGTCATAGGCCTGTTGAGGAGCGATGAAGTGGACGTGACCGTCAATACCTGCGGCTGTCAGTATAAGATGCTCGCCGGAGATGGCGTCGGTAGATGGTCCCGTGCATAACGTCGGGGTTACCCCTTCCATGGTGTTCGGGTTACCGCCTTTGCCTATTCCGGCAATCTTGCCGTCCTTGACACCGACATCAGCCTTTACTACTCCGAGAAGCGGGTCAATGATGGTGACGTTCGTGATGATGAGGTCGAGCGAGCCGGCATCAGACGTGACAGTATTGGCTGTGCCCATGCCGTCGCGAATTGTCTTGCCGCCGCCATATACCACTTCGTCGCCGTAGACACGTAGGTCTTTCTCGATTTCGACATACAGATCGGTGTTGCCAAGGCGGATCTTGTCACCTACCGTGGGACCGAAAAGATTATTGTATTCCTGTCTTGATATTGTTGACATAGCAGTTCGGTTTTAAGACTTGGTGGTATATTCAGCATCGGACTCGGACTCCGGAATGTCCTTGAATCCATATTCGCGCATACGGTTGAAAGCAACCACCTGATTAGGATAATATGAAGGAGTGTCTTCCATGCCTGTGAATCCATTGACCAGCCCGTTGAAGCCTATGATGCGTTGCTTGCCGGCGAATGTCACCAGTTCCACCTGCTTCTCGTCGCCGGGTTCGAAACGCACGGCAGTAGTAGCGGGAATGTTGAGGTGGCAGCCATAGGCGGCCTTGCGGTCAAACTCCAGATAACGGTTCACTTCAAAGAAGTGGAAGTGGGAACCCACCTGAATGGGACGGTCGCCTGTATTGCGAACCTTGAGGGTTACTGTCCGGCGGTTGGCATTATATGTTATGTCGCCATCTGCGAGAATGACGCCGCCCACTGGAACCGGCTTATCCGGCGCGAAGCCCGGAGTATTGGGATAGGCAATCTGAGGCTTGCCCTGAAAGACACCCTGCGGAGTGACGTAAGTGTCCGACTGGGCCGATGTCGATGCCGCGGCTGGAGCCGCATTGGCATTGGACTGAGGTGTGTTTGTTGCCATAGTATCAGAAATTTTCTTGTTACTTGATGGGGTGATGGATGCTGACAAGTCGGCTGCCGTCGGGAAATACCGCCTCTACCTGAAGAAGAGTGATCATGTCGGCTACGCCTTCCATTACATCATCTTTTGTGAGGACAGTAGTAGCGTCATGCATGACTTCTTCGACTGTCTTGCCTTCACGGGCGCCCTCCAGCGCGCATGACGTGATAT